>PDWI01005567.1_pt1 | contig 16700 bp, 15 predicted proteins | sample 1430891 | NCBI WGS metagenome assembly PDWI01 (sample SAMN01162508, study PRJNA174530) | Oral metagenome, whole genome shotgun sequencing project. | biome: Marine environment; feature: Marine mammal; material: Swab sample of the gingival sulcus; isolation source: swab sample of gingival sulcus...
CGGTGCCTTTCTGCTGCCGCTGTTTTTTAATCATGGCAGCCAGGAGCTGATACCAACACCTCTGGGGCCAATTTACAGCGAAACCATTATTGACAGTTTTATCTTTAGCACAAGAATAGCTGTCCTTGCCCTCCTTTCCAGCCTTGTAGCACGAACAACATCTATTGAGGCATTCACAGGCGGCATCCGCATCTATCTGCAACCTCTGCAGATAATCGGCATTAACAGTGAAGCTGTTTCCAGAAGCATCTCCCTGGCCATTTCCACCCTTCCCCAGGTTTGGGTAGAGCTGCGCTCCGTCCTTGTTTTTCTACTGGAGGGAAAACCACGAAATTTTAAAACGGCAAGGGAAGCTGCAATTGACCTGATCCTCTATCTCTTTACCAGCAGGAATAACGATAACGCATAGCTTGTTCCCGGCACTGCAGCCCCTCCTTCAAACCTGTCCGATAAAAGACTCCTTCTCCAGCAGATAATTATCGATCCTCTTCATCAAGAATATCACCTGTAAAAACCGGTTCCTTGACAGAGATTACAGGCTTGCCCTGCGGTGGGTAAAAGAGATGTCCGGTAATCATACCCCTTGTCGTCCCGAAGGCGGCAACGCCCCAGGCAGCTAACAAACCGATATAGTACACAATACTTCCCCAGGCAAAAAGAGGCAGGCCTGTATGCTGATACAACTGGGCAATTCCGGTGACGCAGGTACCAACAGGGAAGGTAAATGCCCAATAGGTAAGGGCAAAACGCATCTGCCGATAATGCGCCCGAATCGTCAGCAACGTTGCCAGACAGCTCCAGAGCATAACAAATCCGAAAACAGGAACACTGTACATCACGGCAAAGAGTTTAAAGCCGGCTGCAATATCTGGAGGTACGGCAACCGCTGCAACGGTACCGAGTATTCCGGCGGCAGTCATCGACTGACCCAGAGGACCAAGAACAATCCACAAGGTCGGAACCCGTGAGGTTCCCGATGTTCCATGATGGGCGAGACGGCTCCATATCATCGAAATGATGATCATCGCGGCGATAAGACTTAAACCAAACATGGAAAAACAGAGATAAAACACCGTTTCTCTCAGCACCCCTTCAGGGGCAGTGGGAACAAGCATTGCACCGATTGCCGCTGATACCATTGGCGGGACAACAGGCATCAGCCAGCCGCCAAAGGCAGAATCTTCACGCACCTTGAATTTTGTAAACAATCGAAAAGGAATGACAACTGCAGAGGCAAGCCCCCCTACGGTGCCAAAAATCCAGAGAACCCATGCGGTCTTAAGGGCAAGCCCGGCTCCGAGCACATTTTCTCCCAACAGAAATGCCCCTCCAGCGACGGTGAGCATCGCCATTGGCGGCGCTCCATAAAACTGCGCTATCATCGGGTCATTGAAATGTTTTCTCCAGACCCTGGTTCCCTTAAACAACAAACAAACACCGGTCGCGCCCATAAGCCCGATAAGCATGAGAGAGGCAAGACACCACACAAAAATCGCGTACGGATGCAGGGCCTCTGAAAAAAGCGGCAGAGAAGCGGCAGCATTGGCAATAATTCCCGTGCCCATTACCGAGGCAAACCAGTTGGGTCCCAATTCAAAATCGTTATTTGCGCCGGTGACTGAATAGAAAAACCGCTTCCACCAGAATCCTCTTGCGCTTGTATTTTTTGGATCTTTAATCAATTCTATTTCCTTTGTTGATGTTGATCTTTAGTGGTAAGTTAAACTGAGCTGGACAATATCCGCACGGCTTTGATTAAGTCAAATTAATACTTTTTCCTCATAAATTAAATTCAGATTAATCAATAAAAGGGCTATGCAATGGACATTACCCTGAGACAGGCACAACTCTTTCTCGCATTGGTGAGATCAGAGAAGATACAGACGGTTGCAAAGGAGTTTTATCTAACGCAATCCGCGGTTTCCACGGCAATTAAACGATTTGAGGAGTCGGTTGGAGCCCCCCTTTTTGACCGGGCGCACAGAAAGATAACCACCAACAGTAATGGCAAGGTACTTGCCGAAGAACTCGCCCCTCTTGTCGCCCAGTTTCAAAATGTGACATCAATGTTCAAAAAGGATTGTGTGTCAGGAAGCATGGTGATCGGCGCCAGCCAGACACTGGCTGAATATTTACTGCCCCAGGTGCTGTACAGCTTTCAGACCCGGCATTCGGGAACACATCTGTCCATTTGGAGCGGCAACTCCAACGAGGTCGTCCACGCGGTAGAGCATGGGGAAGTTGCAGTAGGTTTTATTGAGGGCGAAGTCCCGTCAAGAATCCTTGAGAGCAGTCCGATAGGAACCGAGGAACTCGTTATCGTGACCTCGGATAAATCCTTTGCCGGGGCAAAATCCTATACCATTGATGAATTACTGGAATATCGCTGGATCCTGCGGGAAAAAGGCTCGGCCACCCGGGACGCTCTCCTCTACCAGCTCAGGGAAAAGGGCCAGCAGCTCAACGTCTTTATGGAACTGGACCATATAGAGTCAATAAAGCACGTACTCAGAAACCCCGGCACCCTCTCCTGCCTGTCCCAGCATTCCATAGCCCATGAACTTGCCAGAGGCCTTCTTTACCCGGTACAGGTGGAAGATTACAGCTTTATCCGCAATCTCTACAAGATTATGCATCCCCGGCAAAAACCGACACTGCTCATGGATGCAGTATTTGAGGATATTGTCGAGGCCCTGCATTCAGTCACCCGGACCCTGTCCGGGCAGGATGGACCGGATGACCAGGAGAAGATAACTACCTGAGCAGCAGCCGGATGGAGAAAACGTATGAATCTTACCGCAATCCTGCTTGTGATTACCTCGGCATGTATGCATGCAGGCTGGAATTTTTTTTCCAGGACGCAGTCTCCAGACATTGTTTTTTTTCTGTTGGCGAGCCTGGGAACCATACTGTGGTTTTCCCCGGTACTGATCTGGGGCGCAGACCTTATTTCGCGTATGGACTCTACGCTGTGGAGTATTCTCTGGGCAGCAGGATTGTTCCAGGCAATCTATTATGCGGGACTGGCTGGAGCATATGAGCACGGAGCCTTTTCCATAGCCTATCCCCTGGCCAGGGCTCTTGCCCTGCTCTTCGTGGTTATGCTGACTCTTGTTACCGGCAGGGGAACGGAACTGCCCATCCATGCACTGGCTGGAATTCTGGCTATTATGGTTGGGGCAATCATACTGCCAATGAACAATTTCAGGGATTTCCAGCTTTTGAACTATCTGAATCCATCCTGTCTTTTCGCTGTTATGGCAGCGGCTGGTACTGCCGGATATTCCTTTATTGATGATATTGGCATGGAGAATATCAACTCGTTATCCGCAGACATACCAGGACTCGGACGTGCTTTGGTTTACTTGCAGCTGGAGTGTATCACAACTGCGGCCTGGTTATGCCTGTTTCAACTGTGTGCCACGAAAAGGAGGAAATCCTGCGGAACAAACTGGAGGAGCATGATCCGCCCCGCATTTTTCACCGGACTGGCAATTGGTACGACCTACGGCATTGTACTTCTGGCTATGAGCCACTCTGCCAATGTGAGCTACGTTGTTGCCTTAAGACAGCTTTCCATCCCGATCGGAGCATTGCTCGGTATCTTTCTTTTGCGTGAATTTGCTCCCCTGACAAGATACCTGGGAGTAGTGATTCTCTTTATCGGCCTTGTTCTTGTTGCTGGCGGCTGAATTTCTTTCTGCTGGCCCCTGACCTTCGGATCGGCCCGCCGACAATAATCGCCGCCAACACAGTAAAGACTATGGCATTTGCCGGAATATGGAGATTAAAATCCACAAGGGAATGGATAAGGATTCCCACAATTCCCGTCATTGCTCCGAGAGTAAAGGCCCATGTCTGCCTGCTCCTGCTTCCCTGTTTCTGCCAGCCGGTGCGAAATAAGCCCCAAAGCAGCCAGCACATAACGGGGATAAAAGCTATGCCCAATTCTACCAGGAAGTGAAGATAATCATTGTGGGCATAAATAAAACGTGTATTGCCAACTCCGGGAGGCTGCCATTGGGGAGAAATCAGGCCAAAGGTTCCCGGGCCAATACCGAAGACAAAGTATTCCCTGAGCATTTCCAGACTCCCCCTCCAGACAAGAATCCGGCCATTCAGGCCAGCAATGGTGTCCTCATCCGTTACCGTAAGGAGTCTTGCAAAAATATCGGCACCTGAAAGTATAAACAAAGCGGCAACAACCAGTAAAAACAATAAAAGGAAGCATAGCCTTCTACCACTGATACGACGATACATAAAAAGAACCACCGCCATAAATACAAGGGATCCGGCAAGTGAAATCCAGCCTCCCCGTGAAAGGGTAAGCAAGTGGGCAGCACCGCAAAAACCAACAGCACACAGAACAATAATCCTGCCTGTATCCCGGACAGAACCGGCCAGCAGCAAGGCCAGCAGCAACGGGATAACCATTTCCATATATCCCGCCATATGGTTATGATTACCGTATACACCGGAAAGAAAACTGTCGGGGTAGGCAAGTCCATACTCCCAGACTGCTATCTTCACGCCAAAATATTTAAGGAAACCAATGCAGGAAAGCAGAACTCCAATGGCGCACAACAGGCAAACAAGTTCCCGCATATCCCTGCGGTTGCGAATACTGAAAACTGCCGCATAAAAAACAATCATACAGGAGGTCAGCAGGCGCATTGCCTCAAAGGAATGGTCAGGCACCTGACTAAAAAAACAGGAAACGCCGAACACAACACAAAGGGCAAGGATGGGATAATCAAGAGCAGTCTTCCTCCAGAGAGGTAATCCACTACCCTTTTCCACCAGGATCAAAAGAAGCATAAGTTTGGCCCAGATATCAATAATCACATGGTGCCATTCAAGAACAGAACCTCGGGCAAGGGGAGTGATAATCAGCAGAAGATAAAGCAGATACTTCACCGCCAGGGAATATCCACTATGCCGCGCCATCATTCGTCCCAGCCTGTACTGAAGGAAGTCGCTCATGTATTCCCCTTTATCTTTTCACGGAGTTCCTTTCGTTTTCTGATATACTCGGCATTATCAGGCTGCAACAGCAAACCACGCTCTATATGAATGAGTGCGTTCTGTAATTCACCGGTTTTTTCGCAAACCATGGCCAGGCGAAAATGGTACCAGCTGTTCTTCGGTGCATATCTCACAGCACTCTGCCAATCCTCTTTTGCACCTTGATAGTCATGCCTTGCCCACCGTATCCACGCCCTTTCCTGATACCTGTCGGCACGAGGTTCAGCCAGCAGTTCAATGGCCCGGGCCGCGGCCTCTTCAGCCTGTTCATATTTCTTCTGCTGCCTCAAGGCCTTGGCAAATATGGAGTAATATTCGGAGTTTTCAGGGGCAAGTACGGTGGCCCTTTGACCTTTCAGCTCCATGGTATCCCAGTCCTGTAAAAGACCTGCGATCCTTGCCTGAAGATAACAGCTTTCCGCCAGATATTTCCGGGAACCCACTTTCAGGAGGCAGGAACGTGCACGATCATATTTACCCATTTTTATCAACGCCATGGCAGACAATATTTTTACAAGATCATCCCTTTCTCCCTGGCCGGCCTTGTCACAAAATGTTAAAAAATCGGTAAATCTCTGACTATATTCATAAATTCCGTAAATCTCCCGTAATCTGTCAGGCCGTTTTTCTGTTTTCAGGGATTTCAGAAATGCCTCTTCCGCTTTTGCCGTCATCCCCGCCTTCAGGTAAAGCCGCCCTGCCTGATAATACCAGGTTGAACGTCTGCTGGACGGCATTCCCTCCAGCGTTTTTTCGTGAAAGAGAGCGGCCTCGTGATAATTCCTTTCTTCTTCTTCAATGGCAGCCAGAACCTTGTAGCACGTATAAACCCCGATATTTTCTTCAATTCTCCGTTTTAAGGCCTTCCTGATTCCGGAATTCATGGAAAGAGTATAAAACGGCTGTTGACGAAGCTGGTAATACAAAAGCGGTGACAGGTAGACAGAATACTCAATACTATCCATAACCTTGTCCGGCATGTTACGGTCACGATAATATTTTGTCAGAAGTGTCTGCACATAGAGATTAACCGGCATAAGTTCAACCAGCCGGTGAAAATAAGGAAGAGCCGTATGCCTATACGGCTCTTTCCTGACAAAGGGAGATAATTTTTCCAGAAGCGGAGTAGTCCGGACAAGCCCAAACCAGGCATCAACAGCAACAGGCTCAAGAGCCGCTGCTTCCAGATAACCCTCTTCAGCCCTTTCCATTCCCGCGAGCAATTCTCTTGTATTCTTCGATTTTTCTGCAGTCTTGAAGGCAAGATCACCTGCAGCAACCCGCAGCCTGTAATCATCAACTCCGCCAGACGAACAACCAAGCCATTTCTCTGCCAGATCAAGACTGGAACGGGCTGCAGTTAACGAATCCCCTGCCAGCTCCTCCCCGGCGCTCCACAAATAATACCTGCCGACAGCCAGGGGAAGCAGCATCACTATATTGATAAAAGTACATAAAGCGGCCCCGTAGTACAGCCAAGCCCTTTTATCAATTGCCATTTTCACCTGGGAGCACCCCCTTTAGCAAGAAATCCTATTCACCGTAATATGATTCGTAATATTTTGAATTTCCACTTCGTTCGACACTTGCCTGACTGAAAACAACCCCGAGAATACGCGCGTTCTTGCTTTCAATCTGCTCCTTGACATCCGCAGCATGCTTGCGGTTGGTTGAACCATATCTGAGCACAAGAACCACTCCGTCAACCTGCGGTGCAAGCAGGAGGGCATCGCTTACGGGAAGCACCGGTGACGTGTCAATAACCACAAAATCAAACTGGTTACGCAACATTTTAAAGAGGAGACTGATCCGCCTGGAACCAATTAATTCTGAAGGATTTGGGGGGATGCTGCCGGCTGGCAGGAGAAACAGGTTTTCCTGCCCGCCAGGCAAAATAACCTTATCAATTTCGGTGCGAAGAAATGACACAGGGCTGTCAATGGCAAGATAATCTTCACAAATATCCTTGATATTACCCTCGCCCAGGGAGGAAAAGGACATATCCTCCTCATATACGGAATTTACCGTAAAGGTTCCACTGGTCATTTCAGTAACAACCATAAAGGTTTCTATCAGTTGAATAGTGAGGATCCTGTTAAGTTCCTTCTGATCCACAAGTCCGAGGCTTAACAAAATAGAACCCAGTTTTCGCAGGGACTTGCCCTGCTGTCCAAGTGCCAGCTGGGCCTCATTTTTACTGAGAATTTTTTCCCTTACCAAAATACTTGCAAGTTTCTTTTCATTCGGACGATTTTTCCAGTAGAGATCTATCAATTTCCCTTTAAGAAAATAAAGATCAATTTCCACACCGGCCTCACGGACGGTCAAGATACACGTCCGCTGCTGAATCTCAATAAGGATAATCAAATCCTTAAAACCAAAATCATCTATTTTTCCCCTGTTGAGATATTTACCAAAAACGTCAATAATAATATCTGAAAGTCCTGGTTCATCCTGCACTCCATACATTTTGGTGAGCCCGGGCCGCCTTAAATCAGCATCGACCACCAGTACCTTTTTTCCCGACTGGGCAAAACTATATCCAAGATTTGCGGCAGTAGTCGTCTTGCCCTCTGATGGAACAGAGCTGGTAATCACCACAGAGCCTATCTCTTTTTCCATCATTGAGGAGCAAATATTTGTACGCAAGGTCCTGTACGCCTCGGCAAACCGCGACTTCCCCGAATAATTTGCCAGATAGAGATCCTTTTCCTTAACTTCCTCTTTCTTTTTGATCCCAAACATTAGTAATAAGCCCCCCTATCGGTATCATCCGCAATTGGCACCACGGCCAGGACAGGCAGGTCAAGTAACTTCTTGATATCTTCCTCTGTGCGAATGCTCTGATCAATATACTCAAGGAAAAATGCGAGTCCGACGCCACCAAACAAACCCAGAACAAGCGCGAGAAGTACATTCTTTATCTTGTTTGGCTTCACGGGATCAATCGGCGGAAAGGCGTGTTCAACCACACGGATATTAGAAACAGTAGCCCCTGTTACAACCCCAACCTCCTTGATTTTTGCAACGAGAGTTTCATACAATTGCTGGCTGGTATCCATATTACGCTGAAGAATAGTATACTTAAGTTCCTTTGAGCCCGTATTTAATGCCTCATTTTCATATTCGGCAATCGTCTGTTCCATGACCTGTTCCTGGCTCAGGAGAACAGCTTTTCGCACTTTGAGATTGTCAATTTCCTTGTTGAGTTCATTTTTAAATTTTGCTCTGACCTTGGCCACCTCAGTGCTCGCCTGGATAATTTTGGGATGTTTTTTCTTGAACACCTTGCTCAACCGCGATAACTCAAGCTCCAGCGAGGTAAGATTTGCGTAAATATCATCAATGGATTTATTATCAAGGATGGAACGGATATGTCCGACAGACTTGCGACCCTTTGTCTGCCTTTCGATCTCTGCGAGTTTGGCCTCAACCTCCTGGCGCTTGGAGCGGGTGAGCACAAACTTGTTATTCAGATCACTTATCTTCTGGTCAATAACCCTTTGTTTTCCCTCAAGAGAAAATACCCTGTTCTGCTGCTTGTAGTCATAAAACGCCCTTTCATCATCTTCAAGACGCTTTTTCATTTCGTACACCTCCCTGGTAAGCCATTCCATATTCTGGTTCTGGCTCTCCAAACGGGTACCAAGGTCAAATTCGATATACTTTTCTGCAAGCAGATTGGCAATTCTTGCCGCCTTTTGCGGATCGGTATCAGCAACATCAACATTTACCAGACGTGTCTCCCGAACATGGGAAACAGCAACCTGCTCCAGAAGCTCATTTATCTCCTTTTCCAGACGCTCCTGTTCTGTCAGTCCGGCAGAGTTGGTGAAAAAAAACGATTTTACATTATTTCCTATCCGCATGATACTCTCCTGCAGACTGTTGATCACTATCTGCAGGGGATTCGAGACCACAGGCTCCAGCTCTTCTCCCTCAAGAGAAAGGGCCTGTAAAACAGACTCCAGAACAGGCCTGGACTTGATTAACTTGAAATGGGTATTAAAGGTGAGCAGCTGGGACTGGACATCAATGTAATCAGTCCTCTGTCCCGTAATTGGTGACGAGGTTGACTCACGCTCAACAGCCAGACGCGCGGTAGCCTTGTAGACCGGTTTCATCAAAAGACTCAATACCAGGGTGGCTGCGACAACCACTGCCAGAACCCCCAGCACCAGCTCTTTCCTTTTTACGATAACATCCCAGTATTCAGACAGATGGATTGTCTGGGTTCCCGCCTGCATTGTGTACTTTTCCATTACCACTCCCTATAACCATGACTCTGGTACATGGATTCGATCTCCGGCCTTCAACGGTATATCCTCAATCCTGCCTTCCACAACATCATCAAGGTTAATTTTGATAACCTGCTGTTTGCCGCCCTTCATGCGCACAATGGTTGTCCGGTTCGGCGCCGCATACTGATCAAATCCTCCAGCCATAATGCAGAGGGAAAGTGCAGTCATACCAGGCTGGTACTGGTAAAGATCAGGTTTTTTTACTTCTCCTGAGACATACACTTTTTGTTCAGACTGATTTAAACCCTTGGAAAAGGGGACATAGACAGAATCTCCTGACGACAGTTCAAGATTGTAGCTCATATCCCCTTCATCAAGCAATTTAATCAGGTTAACCTTGACAGGCTCATTTTTACCAGTCCCGGCGACCGAATGCTTATCCTTGAAAGATTTACCATTACGCATCACATAGGCAATAGCACCACTATCCTGCGTAACCCCCTCAGCCTTTGCGATCAAATCCATTATTGTCGTCGCTGACTGCATTTCATATTTACCGGGTTTCGCCACAGCTCCTGAAATAAAAAAATGCAGACTGTGGTATTCAAGAATGCGGACATGCACCTGGGGATCGACAAAATAATCCCGTTTCAACGGCATAACAATCTTGCCTTCAATCTGGCTGGTTGTCAGGCCAGAGACCTCGACTGTCCCGACAAAAGGGAAATTGACAGTTCCTCTTCCTGAAACAGTCAGGTCAACCGCAACCTGTTCCTCTCCTCCCGCAAAAATTGTCACAGAAAGGACATCAGCAGCTCCAACCCGATACCCACTATCCCCGGCCAAACTGAATCCGGCAGCAAACAACGCGGTATATATCAGCGCAAAGGACAAAACGTGTGGTAATCTTATTTTCATCATAAATCCACATACCCTAAACCTGCCTGCAGTTTGGGTCCCGCTCCATACATGACAGTTTTCCCAGCCTGCACTTCCTGCAGGTTTTTATCTTATAGACCATATGATTTTATTTAAAAAATCAAGTATTCCTGAAAAGCGGCCTGTTTTTGGGGAAGGCAAAAGAAGCGTCCCGGAAAAGAGGCCTGTGAAAAACCTACCATAAAAACGTATCCATATATCACGTCTATGATTCCATAGTCCAATTTAATAGTAAACAGGGAAAAAAGGCAAAAAAAATCGGCGGGATTTCTCCCGCCGATTCCAGTAATCAACAATCAGTACTCTTGCCTCCAGCCTCTACCGGCCACTAAAATCATAATCAAAGGTACAATTCAGGCCGACGTATGTGTCATCATAATTGCTCCCGGCATAATTGGAATCCCGCTTTTCATAACCCGCCTCAAGGGCCACAAGCAACTCTTCAAAGGGCTTGAAACCAAGCTGACCCTTGAGATGATAGGTATCATCATTCCGGTCAGATGTTTCGTAATCACTATTCTGAAAAGATCCCCATGCAGATGCCTTTATCCGCTCGGTAATCCAGTAATTACCAGCCAGCCGCAAATAGGTTGCAACAAAATATTCATCAGAAAACGCGTCGTCATTCAGGCCATGGCCAACATCAAACTGAAATCTGGTTTTCGCAGGACGTCCAAACTGTATCGTGGTAATATCGCTCCTTCCCGTTGCCTGCTGATCTTCCCAGACAGCCTGCAGATTCCAGGAAAAAACGTCAAGCTCGTCCAGAATCTCGTGGGAATCATAATCTCTGTGATGATAGCCTCCCCCCACGTTAATCTTGTAGTACCTGAATGATTTTTCATAATTCAGGGCCAGCTTGCTGGACAAATAATCGCTGAACTGCTCTTCATCATAATTCCTTTCCCAGAGCTGGTAATCGAGAAAGAGTGCTGAAGTCCTGTTCAGGTTATACACCAGATCCAGAATCCCCCGATTCTCGATGGAATCTTCAGGGTTGGTTTCATAATCCGTAATAGTATTTCTGTACCCCACCAGCAACCCGAACTTGTTTCCAAAATCGTAGAATGCGGTCGGCTCAAAATAGTTAATAAGATGTTTATCCCTGTCAGTGGTGTCATCATTCAACTGAGCCAGCCCCTGGTCCCTTAGCACATTGAGCTGATCGTTAATCTCGACATTAAGCCTGTCGGTCAATTTATGATTTACCTGTATTTCACCATCAAAACCGACATAATCCTGATCACTTGCAGCAGGAATGCCGGCAGGAGGCGCGTCCCTGTCATCGTACCAGAAGGCCTCCAGCATCGCGTCAAGAACAACTTCAGTTCTGGCGGTCTCGTAACCAATGGCAACACCCGGTTTCAGGGTGTACGTATTCACGCCGACTTCATTTTTTTCTGTCTTCCAGAAGTTCGAGTTATATTTTGCCCCAACCTCAACTCGAGGTTGAACAGAAAACTGCCCCTCTGCGAAAACAACTGCCGCCCCAAAAAACATACCGGCACACGCCAAAGCTCCACCCAAAACACCGATAGATAATTTCATCCCCACTCCCAAAATGTAACGTACGGTTCAACAATGACCTGACATAAAATATGATGGCCTAGATGCCGCTGGCCGGACGAACAGGCTCACCCGGTCCATAAGCAAGAAGCCCCCTGGTGAGCGCATGATTTCTCGCATTGGTTCCAGCAGCTTCATACGCCTCAATCTCAGGATCAATCTCATTTCCGAGACCGTGGTTTCCGGCAAGAAGTATGTCGGTAATATCAAGCCCTTCAAGTTCCATGGCAGCCAACGCATCCATAATATCCTGCTGAAGCGCCTCGGCACCCCCCGGATATCCCGGGTTGGCAGCAAGTGCAGCCCTCACAGCCTCGGAAATAGCAGCCTTGGCAGCCACGACAGGATCAACCCCGTAACTGGCAACCAGATCAGATATCCGGTCTTCAATCGCCACAACATCAAATTCCACAGCAGCAAAAGAATTCACCGGAACCAGAAACAAGGACGCTCCCAATACCAAACCGCCTGCAATTTTTCTTACAATTTTTATACTCTTCATCTGCTCACCTCTAATTGTGATTTGCACTCCAGTGTACGAATACTATACTTATCAGCTCTTGTCTATACGATCCTGCAAAATTTTCATTTTTTCCACCATCATTTCCGGAAATTCGAACTTCACGCCCCCGAATCAGGCCTAATCATATCTTTTAACTTCTTCATGCAAATGAAGATCCACATATTTAGCTAAAATTTCCGCCGTAGCTCTCGGAGGCCGTACGGCAAGATAATGATCAATAATGGCATGCCCCAGTTCATGGGCCAGCATTCCCTCATGAACATCTTTTACATTCAGAAATACTGTATTAAATTCATAGACATACCAGCCACGAACATTGCATCTGCCCTTAAATATCTTCCAATACGCCTCTTCAAGTTCAGACGTGTTTGAATACACACGAACCCGAACTTTCCTCATTTTTTTTCTCATATCAAGAATAGCCTGGGCCTTCTCAAACAACAAATCCACCTTTTTCGTAAACTCTGAGACCACATCTTCACTCCGTGAACCAAACAGGGAACTCAGCCCGCCGCCGCCAAAGTCGATTTCATCATTAAACCTGAGCATATCTTCCCTTGAATTAAAGATGAAGGACGTATACCTTGTCTCGATTTTGTATTTGGAGCCCGCCGCAGCAAAAACCGGAAACAACAACAGGACAGCGAGCCCCCCTCCCAAAAACAGAAAAAACATCTTCCCTTGGAGTGGAGACAAACTGCGATGAAAGAGGTTATGCCATTTCATGGTTTCGTCATTGCAGGGCTACAGGGTAAACTTCTCGTCCAGACGCCTGCGGCACTCCCGTACCTGTGCCAGATACTCTTCAGACACCTCAAGCCTCATCCCGCTCTCGATAAGCAGCTCCAGCTCTTCCCTGACACCCCTGACCTTCAGGTTAAGACTGTCAGTCATAGTATTCAGCCCGGTAACAACCGATTCAAACTGGTCTCCATCCCGTGTACGGATGGTTACACTCAGATCCCCTCCGGCGATTTCCTGCAGATCCCTTTCAAAACGAAACATCGGTCCGGCAATTTTATGCGAAACCAGCAAAGTAATCCCGATAACTATCGCGCCGACAAAAATAGTGGTAATCAGATTCGTCAGGATAACAGAAGGTAAAATCGCCATTGAAGTCTGCTCGATAACCAGTTTCTCGCCCTCAAAGGAAGATGTCAGGGTCGATTCTGTTGTCACAAAGGTGATAACCACAGAAAGTACAGCCCCAAAAAGCAATACCAGCAGGAAACGAAAAATAAATCGGGCCTGAAACCTTTTATTTATAAAATACTGCCGCCTTTTCCATTTGCCCTTACCTGGATTCGTCATTGCTTTTGCCCGCTCTTTATTTTTGATGCCAGTTCTGGATCATTAATCTCAATATCTGCCTTGCCTCGCAAACCATCTATCCACTCAGCCAGCTTTTTCTTCACTTTCTGTTCCTCAAGCCTCTCTCTGATCTCCTCTCTCAACTCATCAAAACTCCCTTCAAGAAAATCCCTGTTCTCTTCGTAATAGCTTGTAATTTCAATTTCTTCCACCAGGGTGCTTTTCCGTAATTCATTTCCCTTATCAGAAAGTAAATCACGAATAAGAGTACTCTCCCAGTAGCGCTGGATCGCAATGCGAAACTGTTCCTGCCGGTCATATTTAAGCCTTTTCGCTTCCTGAATGAGCAGCTGCGACTGGATCAAATTCTGGATAAACTCGGTACGAGTATCTGCAGAAATATAAAAATTACTATCCAGCTTCTGTTCAAACTTTAGCTGGGCATCTATCTCTTCACGGGAAATCGAGAAATTATTGATCCTCAAAAAAATATCCTTTTTCCCTTCATCTCCATCACTACATCCGGCAAGGAAAGAAAGAACCATCAGTAAAAATATAATTTTTCGCCCAATCATAGTACACCTGAAATAGTTGCTGTAGCAAGAAACTGACATACCCCCGGAACCACAGTATAGCATAACTCAAAAGAACAAGTACAGCCGCTCCTGACATTTTCATCACCCATTTTCCTTAACCGTCACCTGGCAATGGTCGAATCACATATTACGGAATTTTTCCCGCAGCAGGAGCCAGGCAAAAATGCTGTTGGTTACCAGGTATCTTTTCCACATTCGCCCCGGCTCCTGTATAACCCTGTACAGCCACTCCAGTCCGGCCCTCTGCATCCACCCCGGCGCACGCTTCACCTTGCCCGCAATAACATCGAAGGTTCCTCCAACGCCCATCACAAAATCAACCCCAAGGCCTTGCTGCCATCTGTTAATAAAATTTTCCTTTTTGGGAGAGGTAATGGCCACAAACAGCAGCCTTGCCCCGGATGCCCTGATCTTCTCAACCACAGCTTCTTCATCATCCCAGAAATAGCCGTGGTGATACCCGGCTATCTGCAACCCGGGAAACTCCTGACGCATTCTTTCCACTGCCCTGGTAACAATTCCGTCCTCAGCTCCCAGGTAATAAACAGGAAAACCTTCTTTTGCCGCCATTCTGTTCAGCTCTTTAAAAAGATCAACTCCGGAGACCCTTTCAGGAACATCATGCCCCAGAAAGCGTGCCCCCCACACCACCCCCATGCCGTCTATATTGATAATATCACATCCGGTGACAGAGGCTGCCAGTTCATCGTCGCGGTGCATATTGACCAGCTTGGCAACATTAACAACAACATGCTGGGTAAACTGCCCGGCTTCTACCCTCTCTGAGATAGCCGCCACAGTCTCCTGCATCGTTGCAGAATCCATTGGCAAGCCCAGGAACCTGATTCGTTTCATTCAATTCTACCTGTTAGCAACAAACACTAAAAAATACTACCGCTTCAAAAAAAGGCTCAACGCATAATACATCCATGCCTGAGACCAGCGTATATAGGGAATTTTATTCGTATAATAACGGGTTTTCTGATAGTAGAAGTACCCTCTTTCATCCTGCATATTATCAATTGCCCACCCGGCTATTTTTTCGGCCAGCGGCCCACTTCGCGGATCGAGATTTTCCAGCTTGATACAGGTAACAATCCCCTGGGCTGAACAGTGAATATCGACAGGATAAAGCGAGTTGTGATAATATTTGGGACAACCGTTATCAAGCCAGAAAGTTTCAAGAAAATACCTGTACGCCCTTTCAAGAGATTTTTGCCATTGATATTCTCCAGTGAAATCCATCCATTCTTTCAGGGCGACAAGATTAAAACCGGTATGAAAATTATCGATAAAACGATGATGACTGCGCTCTCCATATGGCCATGAAAAGTCATCACTTAATGCATCAAGGGAATAAGACATTGATTTACGGGATTTTTCGAGATATAAAGCCTCATCTGTCCGGGCATACACACGACCAAGCAATGCGGCTCCCAGCATATTGGCGTTATGCACCCGAGCCTGCTCGCCCGGAATGTAGCCAAAACATAAACTATCCTTACCTTCGTACAAAACAAGGCTTTCCAGAATAAAACGGCACGCGTCATCCGCTACTTTCAACGAGTCGGGATTTCCCGTTATCTCGAAATGATCGAGAAAGGCGTGAGCGACAAAGACCGTGGTAACGATATTGGGCTTCCCGCGGGGAACGTAAAAAGCACGGGCCTCCCAGTCAAAATTATACCCCCAGGCCGCTCCGGGATAATCTGCACAAATCATCCCCCTGAGCTGCTCCAGCAGCAATTCAGCCTCCCGAATATCTCCCTGTCGTAAAAGCCCGGAGACAAACAACCCTAATCCTTTTGGATTATACCCTTTGGGCACCGCAGCCAATGAACGGAAATTTATACAGGAACGCTTGAAAAACTGGATAAATAACAGACGTACCCACCGCGAGCGATACAAGGGCGTCGCCCTGAAAAGAGTCGAATTCAGGCCATCAAAAAGATCCCAGCCCTTAAAATTATTTTGCCTTAGAAAGTATTTCAGGAATCACCTTTTCGGGCAGAAAACACTCAGCAACTTTCCTCTGCCCCGCAGCACCCATCTCGGCTCTTAACTTGGCATCGTCCAGTAACCGGCGAATCGCCTCGGCCAGGGCCTGACTATCTCCCGGCTCAACCAGAAAACCCTCAACGCCATCTTCCACGGCATCAGGAATTCCACCAACCGGCGTAGATACAACTGGCAAACCCGCAGCCATTGCCTCAAGAACCCCCATGGGCAGGCCTTCAGAAAAAGAAGGGAGGACATAAATTGTACTCTGTTGTAAATACAAATCTTTCTCACTCCCCGAAACCCAGCCTAACAGCTGGACATTATCCTTGATTCCCAATTGCCGGGAATACGCTTCAACGTTCTCCAGTTCACCCTCTCCACCACATAAAAGCCGAATATTCTGATATCGTTCTTTCAACGGCACTATGGCATCAAGCAAACAATAAATACCTTTTTTTTCGGCCAACTTCCCCAGAAAAAGAAGGGTCTGGCTATTTT
>PDWI01005306.1_pt1 | contig 16699 bp, 14 predicted proteins | sample 1430891 | NCBI WGS metagenome assembly PDWI01 (sample SAMN01162508, study PRJNA174530) | Oral metagenome, whole genome shotgun sequencing project. | biome: Marine environment; feature: Marine mammal; material: Swab sample of the gingival sulcus; isolation source: swab sample of gingival sulcus...
CTGAAATATTGGTATGTGATGAACCTATTAGTGCACTTGATGTATCAATACAAGCGCAAGTGATGAACTTACTAATAGAGCTTCAAAAAGAAAAAAACTTGACATATATATTTATTGCACATGATTTGTCGATGGTACGCTACATATCGACAAACATCATGGTCATGTACCTTGGATCGCAAATGGAGTTTGGACCAAGTGCTGAGATATATCACCATTCTGTTCACCCGTACACGCAGGCGTTGTTTTCGGCAATTCCTGTTCCTGACCCGGAAGTAGAAAAAAAGCATGAACGTATTATGCTTAAAGGAGAGATACCATCTCCGATGGATGCACCTAGTGGATGTAAGTTTTGCACACGTTGCTCATACGTAAAAGAAATATGCAAAACCGAACGTCCTCAACAGAGGGAAGTTGCACCGGGACATTATTGTTCCTGTCATTTCCCACTACTTGAAAATCTTAAATGAATAAAGACGTAATTAAATTAACATGATGCTCTATAACCAACATTAAAAGGAGGATATTAATGAAAAGTATTAATGTGAAGGTTAGTGTTTTACTGGTAATTGTAATGGTCTTAATGATGTTCCTTAGTTCATGCGGATCTAAGGATGAAGGAGGGACAGGCGAAGATAGCTCAAAAAGTACGGAACAAAAAGCAGATAATGGCAAGAAGGAAGAATCAGGAGGAAAAGAGGCTGAAACCGGTACGGAAAAAGTCTTCAATACGATAATTGGCGGAAACCCAACCATACTTGACCCAATTATGTTTAGAGATGCAAATGCAAACTCTATAATTATGGCTACACACGAGCCACTAGTGCGCTTTGATGAAACAGGAATGGCTTTTGAACCTGGACTAGCAACGGAAGTTGAACGCAATGAAGATGCAACTGTTTGGACATTTACATTACGTGAAGACGCCGTATGGTCGGACGGAACACCAATCACACCGGAAGACGTAGTGTACTCATTCCAACGTCCACTTAATCCTGAGATGAATTCACCTAACGTCAATGATTTCTTCATCTTCAAAAATGCGGAAAAAATCTATTCAAGCCGTGCAGAAGAAGACGGAGCTGATAAGATAGAAGACATACCATATGAGGAAATGGGTGTCAAAGCAGAAGGTAACAAAATAATATTTACGCTTGAAAAACCTACTGATTATTTTATCGACTATGTGAGAACGCCAGTTTTCGCACCAGTACAGAAAAAAGCCGCAGAAGAATATGGAGCACTTTATGGAACAGACTATGACAAGATTGTATGCTCTGGCCCATTTATCTTATCAAGTTGGGAACAAGAAGTATCTATGACATTGGAGAAAAACCCTAATTATTGGGACGCGGATACGGTTAAACTATCTCGTGTAGAAATAACACTTGCTAAAGATGAGAACACGATTCAAAGTCTCTATGATACAGGCGCTATAGACTTTATGACCATCAGTCAAGAAGTTGCGAATTCAGGAAAATATGACAATGTACAAGAAATAAGAAAACTTTCAACACAAATTATTCAGTTTAACAGTCACGCTGAAATTGAAGGAGTTGAGTACAACTATTTCCAAAATGCTAAAATTAGAGAAGCTCTTGGCCTTACTTTTGACCGTCAAGCTTTTGCAAATGATGTAGTAAAACAACCTAAGGGAGCTGCTTATGGACTAGTGCCATTTGGAATGCGTGGTGAAGGTAATGGTGATTTCAGAGAACAACAAGGAGACCTCGTATTTGATATGAACAACTTCCCTGGTGGAACAATAGACGGAAAAGATTATCCTTCAGGAAAAGAAGGAGCTATCTTAAGAGCGAATGACTTGTTTGAAGAAGGACTTCAAGAGTGTGGTAAGACAAAAGAGCAATTTGAAGCGGAAGCTGAGTTCGTGCTACCAAACTTCCCAGCAGTTGTAACCAATGTTCAAGCTATGCAAGCTATGTGGAAAGAGCACTTAGGTGTTACCGTTCTTATGAAGCCACTTGAAATGGCGAACTTGATGCCATATATACTAGGTGGTACATATCAATGTCTTGTTGGTGGAGGACCAACCGGAGCAACATATGACGCTGGTGAGTTCTTAGGATTTATCTACAATGAGAAACAATGGGAGAATCCTGAATATGACAAACTATGGGAAAAATCACTTGTTACAACAGGGGATGAGAGAATTAAGCTCATAAAAGAAGCAGAAAAAATGGCATGTGATGCTTATCTTTACATACCGGTTACATTCAAATATGTGAACTATGTACAACGTGAAAATGTAACAGGATTACGTATGTTCAATGTTGGACTTGAATACGACTACAAATATGTTGATATCGTTGAATAATAATTATTAACAACCAAATGGTGCAATCCTTAAGGCTGCTGATTATTCGGCAGTCTTAAGGAATAAAAAAAGGTAGTAATTCTTATTAATAGGTAAGGTATACCCTTCAAGTAGTAAAAGGAGATGTGTCAAATGACCGCAAAGACTCCACAAAAATATTACAATCTATTTCTGTCTTCATGCAGTGATAAACTTAGTAAGGCTCAAATGATTCGCCAAAACATAAACAATAATATTACGCTAGAACAGAATAAGATACTGTTTGAAAAAAGGGCTTTGGATTACGAACATGATTTTTCTAATCCAAAGTATTTGCATGAGCTCGGATTTGAAAACAGTGATTTACTAAGCGTTCTACATAATATTTTTCATGAGTCATTAAAAAATGCAATTTTAAATCGGCCTGTATTCGTATGGAATAAAAGCGATTTATTGATCGCGCTCAAAGAGTATTTTGAGGACTTTGATAGGGAAAAACTTCAAAGAGAATTTGAACGCCAGTTTTCAAAGGTTCAGCTTAATCTTGAAGATTCATTAATGCTTGAAAGGTCAACTACGATAAATTGTTTCAATAGAATACTACATCTTGCAAATCCGGATAATCTAGATTGGATGGCTGGGTATGGCGTATACATAACCAAAGTAGAACAGGAAATGTGCAAATTTTGGTATGAACTTGAAAAGGATAAATTAGAAATAGTAGCAAATCATATAGTAGACGCTTTTTATCATGGGTTTTTAAGTCAGTCTCGCACTATTGGAAACAGAAACAATGTAAGGCTAGTATACGCGATAGGACAAGAAGCTTTGGCGCAGAGAGTAGTTAGCATATTTAAAGAAAGAGGAATGGAACCAATTATTCTAATGCCTACTTCTATAGGATACAGTTCAAATTGCATGGCTGATCACATGTATGACGAAGCATCCTATCAGAAAAAGGAATGTTATGATGGCAAGGCTTACGCTTACAATATGGCAATAGACAGGTACAGGGAATATATAAAAAATACTTGTGGCTTCGTGAGAATAGGTACTTTTGGTAGTGAAGTTAAACCTGCTCAGGCGAGTAAATTTGCCTACAAGCCTTCCATAAAAACCATGGAAATGTTTAGAGATATGGTTGCAAAAAATAGGGAACTTGAGGCAGGGGTATTAAAGCCAGACGAGCTATCATTTTGTAGCATAGTTTTTCCGGATAAGAGGATAGGTGACGATTTTGAGGATGTCTTTGATGAATTCTTCAAACTAAATACCGAAGAATCGGAGCCTTTTGAATTGATACAAGAAAAATTAATTGAAATACTTGATAAATGCGACAAGGCACACCTAAAAGGGATGAACGGGAATGAGACCGATCTGATAGTGTCCATGAAGACGCTTGATCATCCAGAGGGTCAGTCGAAGTTTTTAAACTGTGGTGGGGATCTAAATGTGCCACATGGAGAAATATTTACGACACCACTTCTAGATGGAACAAATGGTGTGTTAAACGTAAATGAAATATATTTGAGGGATAAGTATTATAAGAATCTAACATTAACTTTTGAGAACGGTCTTATTACAGCGTATAGCTGTGACAACTTTGATGACGTAGAAAAAAATAAAAACTATGTTTTTGAAAATCTTCTTAATAACACAAAAAACGTTCCCATGGGAGAATTTGCTATTGGAACCAATACCCTCGCTTACAAAATAGCGTTAAAATATGGACTTTTTTCGAAGCTACCGATACTTCTTGCTGAAAAGATGGGACCTCATATTGCGGTAGGGGATCCTTGCTTTGCAAGGGGTGAAGACAGCCCTATTTTCAATATACACAGCGGAAAAGAGATGATTGCAAGAGATAATGAAAAGACAAAGCACAGGCGTGAAAACAAGGGATGCTACGTAAACTTTCATACGGACATAACAATACCATTTGATGAAATGGGAGAATATGCAGGAATAGAATCGAAAACAGGAAAGAAACACTTTATCATAAAAAATGGAAAGTTTGTACCCGAATGCACTAGGGTTTTAAATAAGAATTTGGAGTAGTAATATGAAGCTCTATAAATGCAAAGAGATGTTTAACGGTGAAAAGCGTTTGTTTAATCAAGACTTTATAGTAGATGATGAAATGATAGTATGGGCTGGAAAGCAGGGAAGCGAAGATATATCAAGATATGATATTACGGATACTATCTACTTAGGTGACGGCTTTGTGATGCCTGGATTAATTGATTGTCATATGCACCTAGCCAATTTAGATGACATACCTGCTTCTCCCGTTCAGTGGACTAAAACAGCAGTAGAGTCTATTGAAAAGTTAAAAGATCTTAGGAAAGCGGGAGTAGTTGCCTGTAGAGATCTTGGTTCATCAAAGGGAGTAAGTATTGGTATTAGCCTTGCTCAAAAAGAAGGAATAATAAAAGACTTGCCGCTAGTAATAAGTTCAGGAAGAGCTCTTACGGCAACGGGTGGACACGGCTATGATATTGGCTATGAATGTGACGGAGCAGATGAATTTACCAAGGGAACTAGGTTTGTCATAAAAGAGGGAGCGGACGTTATTAAAGTGATGATGTCTGGAGGAGTGAACTCACCAGGAGAAGAAGAAGGTCCGCCTGAGGTTAATCAAGAAGAGATAAATGCAGTCGTAAAGGAAGCTCATGCCAGAGGAAGAAAAGTCGCAGTTCACGCACATGGGAATACAGCGATAAGACGAAGTGTAATCGCGGGAGTTGACTCGATAGAACATGGGGTTTTCAACAGTGAGGACATCATGGAGATGATGATAAAAAAAGGCATTTATCTTGTTCCTACACTTTCAGCACCGTATTACGCAACAAGAGAAGGGATACAACAAGAACCGGATAATCCTGACCATAAAAAATCAAGAGAGATTATAGAAAAACATAATAAGGTAACGCTTAAAGCTCATAAAATGGGCGTCATGCTAGCAATGGGTTCAGACGCAGGATGTCCCTTTAATCCGCATGACCAAGTTTATTATGAACTCGTTCTTCTAAAAAATATTGGCATAGATACGGAAGAAGTTTTAAAGATAGGAACAAAAAATGGAGCAAATTTACTTGGAGTAAGTAATCTTGGTGAGTTAGCAAAAGGGAAGGAAGCTTCATTTATTGTGCTTGATAAGTCACCATATGATGATTTTAGTGCAGTAGAAGGAAATAAAAAGGTTTGGATAAAAGGGAAAAGAGTTTTGTCATAATGTGAGATTGGAGTGGAGCATGGAAAATTATAATTTTTATAACCCGACAAGGATTCATTTTGGAACTGGTAAATTAGACGAAGTGGGCGATGTTGTCAAAAAATACGGTACGAAGTGCTTGTTAGTTACAACATCAAAAGATGAAGTAGTTTTAAAGCCTCTTTATCAACGAGTTACGGACATGCTTTCAAAAAGTGGCATAGAAACAACACATTTTGACGAAGTTGTTCCAAATCCTACGGTTCAAGGGATAGAAAAAGCGATAAACATAGTAAGAAAAAATGATATACAAGTCGTCTTATGTGTTGGAGGAGGTAGTTCAATAGATACCGCTAAAGCAATCTCGCTATTTCATGAATTGGACGATATTGACTGGGAAGGAGCTTACTCAAAATATACCAGTCCCTTCGCAGAGTATGAAACACTATCGAAGAATGTCCTTCCGCTCATATGTGTTCCAACAACTGCTGGAACAGGAAGTGAAGTTACGCAGGCTATGATAATAAGTGATAAAACAACGCAGGAGAAAGTCTGCATTTTTCATCAGCATGTGTTTCCGAAAGAGGCCATTATAGACCCTCAATTAACACTTTCGATGCCAAAATATCTAACAGCTATAACAGGGTTTGATGCCTTTTGCCATGCTTTTGAAAGCTATATGAGAGATGAGGCAAGTCCGTATACAAAGCTTCTTGGAACAAAGGCGATAGAAAATATACTACACGCTCTACCGAAGTTAATGGACGAACCCGAAAATATTGCATTAAGGGAAATGATGTGTGAGGCGGAACTGTTAGCCGGTATTTCACTGTCAAACGCCGCTGCAACAATACCTCATCCTTTAAGTGAGGTAATCGGAGGAATAGCACCTAGGATACCACATGGTCAGGCTCTAGCATCGTTATACCCCGGTTTCCTAAAATTCCAAGTAAAGAAAACACCGAAAAAGTGTGCAGAAATTGCTCGATTATTTGATGCTGATCTTTATGAGGAAAAGGATCCCGTGGCTGCCCAAAGGCTTGTTGAATTGGTAACCGATTTTATAAAGAAACTAGGGTTAAACAAATCGCTTACTCAGCTGGGGACTACCGAAGAAGAAAGGGAAAAAATGAGCGAGCATTTTCTACTTGGTGTACTTCCTTTTGGTAGTAAAGAAGAACTAACGAATATACTAAAGGAGTCATTCTAATGACAACATTTAATGAATATCCTTATAAGAGGATTGATTTTGACGATTTATCAAAAAGATTTATTTATCATACCAATAAGCTTGCAAAGGCAGGTAGTTTTAGTTCGGCTTATTATGAACTTGTAGAAACCGACTATCTTCAAAAAGTATTCATAACCTACGCGGGTATTTCAGAAGTAGGATATACAAACAATTCATATGATGAACTGTACGCTGAGGAGGAAAAGTTTTTTAATAAGATAAAACCAAGATTTGATTTACTGGTACAAAAAAGGGATGATGTGCTCTTAGGTAGTCCTTTTAAAGAGGAATTTAAGAAGCTCATAGGGGAAGAATTCTTCGCAAGTGCGAGCCTGAAAAAAAGGACAGTTTCTGAGAGTGTGCTGGAACTAATGGAAGCCGATAACAAGCTCTCTCAGGAGTATTCTGATATAAGATCCCGCCTTTCAATAAAAGATGACGGTCAAGTACTAACCATGCCTGAGATTAACAAGAAAACTCAAAGCGAAGATAGGAATGTAAGGAAGAAGTACGACACTCTTTTGCAAAAAATGATGATGAAAGCATCAAAGGACTATGACAGAATATATCATGAAATGGTAAAGATAAGAACCAAGATTGCAGAAAAAACTGGCTTTGAAAGCTATACAGATTATTGCTTTCATAAACATGGTCGTACAAGTTATGGAAGAAAAGAACTCGAAATATTTGCGGATAATGTAGAAAAATACATAGTTCCGGTAGCGCTTAGAATGTTTGAAGAACAAGAAAAACGCTTAGGACATGAAATAAAAAACTATGATGAATCGACTTTATTTACGGATAGAAAAGTTAGAATAAAAAAAGATCCATTAGAATCCTTTACTAAAATTTTTAGCAAGCTATCACCTGAGACAAAAGTATTCTTTGATGAACTCATGGAGAAAGAATTCTTTAACATTGAGCTTAGAAAAGGAAAGACAAATGGAGCCTATTCACTATATATACCTTTATGTAACATGCCATATATATTTCAAACATACAATGAGACGGAAGGGGCAGTTCAGACCTTTGCTCATGAATGTGGACATGGGTTACATGCATACATGCATAGAGGAGATGTAATTCACGGGGTATCAATTGAAACGGCGGACATAAGTGAAACCCATTCTATGAGTATGGAATACTTCGTATGGCAAGATATCGAAGAAATAATTACAGAGAATGTAGAAGTCTATAAATATCGCCAGCTTAGAGATAGCCTTGCTTTTATACCATATGGTACCGCCGTAGATATGTTTCAAACTAGGGTATATGACAATCCCGACATGACCCCTGATGAAAGAAGAAAACTGTGGCAAGAACTTGAAAAAAGATTTTTGCCATGGAAGAACTATGAAAAGGATTTATTTTACTGGCAGGGGCGCCGTTGGCAAAACCAAATGCATGTCATGAAATGGCCATTTTATTACATAGATTATGTACTTGCACAGGTATGTGCTTTACAGTATTTCCTCCTTAATGAAGAAGACCATGAAAAAGCTTGGAATTCCTATATAAAATTTATCAAAGATAGCGGGAAATACTCATTTGTAGATAGTATAAAAAAAGCAGGGTTATCTTCCCCATTTGATGATAATCTTTTAGAAGAAATAAGTGAAAAAATAGATGCATATATTAAAGGATTGGGTGTCTAATGAAAATACTGTTAAAAAATGGTCTTGTTTATACCATGGAAAAAGAGGAGCCTGAAATTCTTGACATACTTACTGACAAAGGTAAAATTGTTGCTATTTCAAAAGCAATTGATGAAAAGTGCGATAAGGTAATTGACTGTACACATAGAGTTATTCTTCCGGGATTAATTGACTCACATTGTCATATAGGAATATTTGGTTCAGCGATGGGAGAAAGAGGTGTAGACGGAAATGAAGTTACCTCACCATGTACACCTGAGCTAAGAGGAGTAGATGGCCTTAATCCTTATGACCCTGAATTTGAACACGCTTATAGACATGGTGTTACCTGTGTTTCGACGGGACCAGGAAGTGCGAATCCTATAGGGGGGCAGTTTGTCACTCTAAAGACATATGGTAAAACTCTTGAAGAGATGATTATAAAAGAGCCTTCTGCGATGAAAATGGCATTTGGGGAGAATCCTAAGACTGCTCATAATGGAAGCCTTCCGGTTACAAGGATGGGAACAGCAGCAGTAATAAGAGAGGCTCTTTTTAAAGCTAAGAGATACGGCAACGATATTAAAATGGCAAAGCGAAATGATAAGCCTTTGCCGGCATTTGACATGAAGTCTGAAGCCTTGCTACCAGTGGTAGAAGGGAAATTACCGGTTAAAGCTCATGCTCATAGGGCAGATGACATACTGACTGCTTTAAGAATTGCAAAAGAGTTTAATCTCAAGATTTCTATAGAACACTGTAGTGAGGGATATCTTATTGCAGACCAGATAAATAATGTAGAAGGAGTAGTAATTGGCCCTTTGCTTGAATTTCCTCATAAACTTGAAGTTGCAAATCAGACGCCGAAAGCTGCGAAAATATTTTATGAAAAGGGAGTGAAATTTGCTATTATGTCGGATCTTCCGGCTACTCACACGAGTGATTTGATACTTGCTGCAGGAGCTTGTATCAGAGAAGGTCTTCCGATGAGAGAAGCCCTAAAGGCTATTACTATTAATCCCGCCGAAATACTCGGAGTGGATGAATTTGTTGGCAGTCTAACGGTAGGGAAGGATGCAGATATAGTTGTATTTGATAGTAACCCCGTGGAGAAAGTAAATTCGAGATGTGTTCTTACTATTGTAAGTGGACATGTAGTTCATAATGAAATGGAGTGACAATATGAGAACGATTAATGTCGCTATCGCAGGGTGCGGCTTAATAGCGAGAATGAAACACATCCCCGCTATTAAGAAATGTGGTGGAAAAGTAGTAGCGCTATATGACATAAACGAAGAGGCTGCCAATTTAGTGAAAGATGAACTTTGTGATGAAGACACAAGGGTATATTCAAGTTATCGTAAATTACTACTTGATGAGAATGTAGAGGTCGTCTATGTACTTACTCCAAATAATCTTCACGCATCAATGAGTATAGAAGCGCTTGAAGCTGGTAAGCATGTTTTTTGTGAAAAGCCTATGGCCGTAAACTATGAGGAAAGTCTTGAAATGATAAAAGCTTCTGAAAAATCAGGTAAGCTTCTTACAGTAGGATATCAAAACAGGTATAAACCTGAAAATATTTATCTAAAAAAAGAGTGTGATAAGGGGAGATTTGGCGAGATATACTATGCAAAGGCAAAAGCGATAAGAAGACGAAAGGTACCGACTTGGGGATCATTTTTCGAGAAGGATTTACAGGGTGGTGGCGTCATGATTGACTTTGCTACGCATGCGATTGACCTAGCTCTTTATATGATGGATAATTATGAACCAGACTACTGTGTTGGTACTACCTACTGCGAATTTGGAGGCGCGAAGCAGCCAGGTAACGATTGGGGAGACTGGGATGATAGGAGCTATGAAGTTGAAGACAGTGCATTCGGATTTGTAGTTATGAAAAATGGTGCAACTGTCTTAATTGAATCTAGTTGGGCGCTTAATGTAAATGATGACGGAGGACCGCACGTACTAATTGCCGGGAAAAATGCAGGAGCGGATACTTTTGATTCTCTTCGAATAAATGGGGTAAAAAATAATATTCAGTATATTGAAATACCAGATTTAAGTAAAAGTATGGCCAATCCTTTGGAGGAAAGTTTAAATGAAGACGATAGAGAATGTGACGTATTTTTTAAAGCGATTAAAGGAGAAGGCAAACTATGCGTAACGGCAGAACAAGCATCCGTAGTTTGTCAAATAATAGAAGGAATATATAAATCCGCAAGTATGCGAAAACCATATTTTTTTGAATAAAGTAGATTTGGTAATTACTAAGAGTAAAAAGGAGAAAAGATTATGAAACATATAAAAATTGCGGCAGGACTTGCTCATGTTAGTTATGCGAGGATAATAGACCGTGCACTTGAAGCTGATAATGCGGGGGCAGACTACATACACTCAGACGCAGCGGATATGCACGATTTAAAAAATATGCAATTAATGGGGGGACACCAGATTATAGAGGGGCTAAGGGAAGAGATTACAAAACCTATCGAGTGCCATATTTATACGAGGACTTGTGATAGACTTTTTATAGAAAAGCTTGCTGAAGCTGGCTGCTCAATGTTAATAATACCTGCAGAGCATTTTATAGGAGCACCCCTTGCATATATTATCAACTACTGTAGAGAGTTTGGTATGAAGATAGGTCTTACAATTGGTTGCTATACGCCACTTTGTTTTGTGGAAGAGTCCGTCAATGATATAGATAGATTACATATTGTTACGCATGGTGTTGATGAGACTGACGGTAAAGACAATTGGGGTTGGAGGAAGAGTGTTCCAGACTTAATAAAAAGAGCAAGGAAGCTAATAGATGAGAAAAATCCTCGTTGTGAACTAGCTATTGACGGTGGACTTAGACATGATAATATGGATCTATTAATAGAATGTAATCCTGACGTAATAGTACTCTCCTCTGCTATCTTTAAAGATCCTGACGGAATTACTGCAGCAGTGAAAAAATGTAGAAAGGCAATAGATGAAGCGGCGAAAAGGTATGGGTTATAGAGTAAAAGGTAAATGTAAATGTAGATGCTACTCTCTTAATGGCATCTTGTGAGTAAAAACTATGCTTGCCCCTTTCTAGTAGTAACAGTATTTGAAGTAGTAATACTATTGCTTATGATGATATGGTTTCATTTATAAAAAACGAGTAATGAGTGAACTAATGATTTGATGAATAAAGCATGAGGTTATAATGGAATTAATAATATCAGAAAATCTGAAGATTTATTATAAGACCTATGGCGATAACAAAGGCGTGCCATTAGTTTTGATTCATGGACTTGGTGCGGATCATTTGATGTGGAAACCGCAGATTAAAAAGTACACATCGAAAGGGTTTTATTTGATTGTACCGGATTTGAGAGGCCATGGTAAATCTTGTGCAGTTGATGTATTTACAATAGAAGACTGTGCGGATGATATAGCGCTAATTTTAGATAAATTAGGGATAAAAAGAGCAGTGTTAGTAGGTGTGAGTCTTGGGGGAATTATTGCTCAACAATTTGCATATGATTACGCTAACAGGGTGAGTAAATTGATTATTTGCGATAGTTTTTGTCATACCAAGACTATAGCTAGACAGTTTAATGGATGGTTGCAATGGATTACGTTAAAAATATCCCCTACTATCATTTCAAAAACCTTACATTTAGCTTATAAGGGTGAAGAAAAACAAGTAGCCTTAAGTACCTTAGAAATAGTATTCGTAAAATGAATAATAAACAAATAATACAAGAAAGAGCAGTGATAAATAATATAGATCTTCGTCGTAAAATCACCAATATAAAAGCGCCTACTTTAGTTTTAGTAGGGACTGATTTTGGTCGATTTGCTATAAAAATGTCAAAAGAAATAGCAGAACACATTAGGGGAGCAAAGTTTTTAATTATCAAAGGTGGTTGTGATCCTTCAAATTTAACAGCGACGGATAAGTTTGATAAGAAAGTAATCGACTTTGTCAAAAATAACAAGGAATAATAGTGGTAAAATTTTTTGAAGTATATATAAAGTAAAAACAGTAATATGAGGTAATAAATTTGAAAGTAGTAGTGCAAAGAGTCAGTAGTGCAAGTGTCAGTGTAAAAGAAAATGTAATTGGTTCGATAGGAAAAGGGGACTTGATACTTTTTGGGGCCGGAGAGGGTGATGACGAAAAAACAGTTGATAAGTATATAGAAAAGATCCTTAAGCTGCGAATTTTTAAGGATGAAAACGGGAAGACAAATCTGTCGTTAAAGGACGTGGACGGTGAGGTGCTTATTGTTTCTCAGTTTACGCTATATGCAAACTGTAGGAAAGGAAATAGACCAAGTTTTATAGGTGCCGGAAATCCAGAAAAAGCGAAAGCTTTGTACGAGTATGCGGTAGAAAAAATCCGTGATGAGTATGGAAAAGTAGAAACAGGAGAGTTTGGTGAAGAGATGGTGGTATCCCTTGTAAATGATGGCCCTTTTACGATAGTACTGGATGAAAATTCTTTGGGATAAATTTACTTAAAATAATGATATATGTAGTAAGTCTGTGGGTAAAACCATGGGCTTTTTACATACGAGTAATTCTTAATTTATTACAAAATAATTTTATTTTTTTGAGGGTATTAACGGATTATGAATTTAATATTAAATCATTTTTTATACTATTTACAAATTATGTTTTAGAGCTTATAATGGCGCCGATAAAACAAATCTTATAAATACCTGAAAGGAAAATCATGAAAAAAATTTATATGTTATTGATATTATTAATTTTGTCAGCCGTATTTGTTGGCTGCGGAAATAAGAGAGAAACGGAAACTGAAACAACGCTAGAGTCAAAGACGCAAAAGGATGTTGTTACGACAAAAGAACAGACAACGACTCTTACAACAGAGACTTCTACTAGTGAGCAAGAAGGTGAGTCTAAGGATATGCTTCAGACGTTAGTGTATGCCAATCTAGTAGATGAAGAGTCAAAGGCACTGCTTAAACAAGCTCTTTTAACAGCAAATATTTCTGTGGATAAGGTTGACTCTTTTTTCAAAATTGTTGATGAGTACAACGCAGCGGTTGGCGAAGTGGGGCTTGTCAAAGAAGGATTTACAGAGAGTGATAATATAGTGCCTGAGTATGATGTGATAAAAATAGATGAAAACTGGCTAGAAAAATATCCAAACTTTATAGGCAATAACTGCAGATTAACAACTTTTGATTTAATAAATGAACTTGTTTATATAGAAAAGCCAGATATTAAAGAAAATAGCATATTGTTTATGGATGAAGTTGCACTTGCTGATAGACCATATAACACTTACGACGAAAAAGAACGTATGCGATTCAATACTTTTTTTGGAACAGTACCTGCTGAGGATACCAAGGATGTACAGATTCATTTAAAAAATGTTAAAAAATACCTTAGCGACAAGGGTATTACATATAGTGGAAAAGCATCTGTTATAACCGTGTGGTTACATAGTGAACTAGATAAAGTTTTATTTGTGGGTCATACGGGAATACTTGTTGATAACCCTAATGATGAATCACTTCTCTTTGTTGAAAAAATATCCTTTCAAGAGCCATATCAACTGATAAAGTTTAGTGATAGAGTGGCGTTAAATGATTATCTTATGAACAAGTATGATACATCTTATAACCAACCTACGGCTAAACCATTTATAATGGAAAATGATGAACTCTTAGAGGGTTATCGTCCAAATCTAAATAATAAAGAGGATTAATTATCACGTAATAATCAATTCAAAATTCTAGAGAGTGTTGACTTTGTCGACGCTCTCTATTCGTGAAGAAATGAATGAATTTCAAAGAGTGAGGGGAAATGAGGAGTGCATGGTTAGTAGGAGTACACAAGCTTCGCATTTACTGCGGTGTGATACAGAAAATTAGCATTTGCATACAGTCTAATTATTCATGACATATTGCACTTGAGTTTGTTTTGTGGTAGTCTTTGAGCTAAGGCTAGTGTTATATTTTTATTGACGAAAGAGGGAGATGTGAGTACTAATAATAACGCATATATCAAATCATTTGATGGGATAAGAGTAGTGGCTGTAGTGGCGGTTGTGCTATATCATTTACTCCCCTTTACCTTTAAGGGTGGGTATTTAGGTGTAGTCATTTTCTTTGTCATGGCTGGCTTTCTAAGTATGGAGAAAGCGAAGGCGATTGGTGTTTCTAGTGATAGAAAAAGTCTGATATCAAAATCTATCTTGGATAAAATATATAAATTATATCCTGCTATGCTTCTTATGATAGTTGTCGTTAGCATTATAACGGTCGTATTTTTTAGACAGGATTTTGTGTATCTTGCAGACGATATAAAAGGTGCACTTTTGTCATTTAACAACTATTTTCAGATTTTTTCAGGAAAATCCTATTTCGAAACCATGGGTGTTTTCAATCCATTTACTCATCTTTGGGCGCTGTCTTTAGAGATGCAGTTTTATCTATTGATGTTCCTGTTTTTCTACGGGGGTTATTCAACTGATAGAAAAGGAAAATGGATTACTTTTTTAGTCATAATAACAATTTTTTCATATGCTTTTAGCTATTATCTACTTTATATTAGTTATGATTTTACAAGAGTATACTATGGACTTGGAACAAGGCTGTATTCCTTTGCTTTAGGATCGCTTACTTCGTTGATTTCGCTTAAAAAGACCGCCAAAAAGTTTTTAAAACAGGTAGGTAGTTTTATTCTAGTTGTTTTGATTGTCGCCTCTTTTTTTATATTTGATGCTGATTTATTTACTTTTAAGTATGTATTTTTTACTTATAGCATAGTTACTGCGTTATTACTAATGCTCTTAAAAAGTGGAAGTGGGTCGATACAAAATGTATTATCATCAAAGCTGTTTGTAGTTATATCAAAGCGTAGTTATCATATATACTTATGGCATTTTCCGGTTATCGCAGTGATACAAAAAGTATTCGCTCACTCTAATATTTCAAACGAGCTTTATTACATTATATTTTTCATAGTTTGTATTATAAGTACCGAGATATCCTATCGTTTGGTAGAATCGTTAAAGGGAAAATTAAATGTTTCTAAGAAGGGAATTATGGCAATAGTTAGCATATGTCTAATATTTTTTGTGATACCTTATCAGTTGGTATCGGTGAGTAGTGAAAATCAAAACGAACTTGCTAGGATGCAAGAGCTTATAAAAGAGAATGAAGCCTTACAAAAGAAAAACCTAAAAACTGCAACTGCGGCAAATGAAGCGCCCAAAGATGAAAAAATAGATGAAAAAGCAGAGGTAGAAGTATACTGTGATGACGACGATATTACAAAGAATAAGGCGTCAAAGATTGGTTCAAAAAACAAGGCTTACGCGAAAGAGGTTGTCTCCATAGAAGAAGTTGAAAAAACTCCTGATTTTATTTCAGCACTTGATTATGTTGATGAGATAAACAAGACTTATCCAGAAATATTTATAGATCCTAGCGAGTATGAAACGTATAGAGAAACAGAAATATTCCTTATAGGAGACTCCGTTGCTCTTGGCTCATACGGAGTGCTTTCTACGTACATGCCAGTAGGGATTTATGATAGTGCAATATCTAGAACTCATCATGTAGCTTATAGAATATATTCAGGATATGCACCGCTTGAAAATGGTACGGATGTAATCCTCGCGCTTGGGAGTAATGGGACAATAAGTCCCAAAAATGTCGATCTTATAAGAGAAGATTTGGATGGAGGGCACATAATACTTACGACAATAGTAATACCTAATAAAAGTCTTGAAAACAATATAAACAAAGGAATAATAGAGTACGCAAATAGCTATGATAATGTGCATCTTGTAGATTGGTATGGATTTGCAAAGAGTAAACCAGAGCTTTTTGTTTCGGATAATATTCACCCTAGTGAAATTGGTAGGAAGGCTTACGCTCAAATCATCATGAAAAAGCTGATTGACGTAGAAAAAATCAAAAAGAATTAAGCGTTATAGCGTCTGTATGTTGCCTTTCAATCAATACGTGATAATGGTATTACAAAATTTGGGAATCAAGGTTATGAAATAATAATGGATGTTCAATAAATTATTAGTACGAGTAGAAACTTTAATAAAAAATTTTTAATCGTATGCTGGACAAATGCTTTGGGACACTATTCCTTTGGGGGTTGGTCGCTTTTCGCCAAAATTTTAGGGGATATAAAGCATTCGTATGGGATTTTAAATAACTTTTTTCAGTAGAAAAACCTGCTAAGAAAAGTCAATATTTTTCTTGCGGATTTTTAAATTTTTATTCTCCTATTATCTTCGCTAAAAATTTGTATCCTAAATAGACCAACTC
>PDWI01005308.1_pt1 | contig 16698 bp, 9 predicted proteins | sample 1430891 | NCBI WGS metagenome assembly PDWI01 (sample SAMN01162508, study PRJNA174530) | Oral metagenome, whole genome shotgun sequencing project. | biome: Marine environment; feature: Marine mammal; material: Swab sample of the gingival sulcus; isolation source: swab sample of gingival sulcus...
AGATGATGCTGTAACCCTTGATGCAGTCAAGTATACCGTTACCGATACAACAACAGGACAGACCGATGACAGCCAGCTGTTAATTACCATCGAAGACGGTGAGCCGGTGGTTCAGGTTAACCAGAACGCAATTCTTGTTAATGAAGGTGGCAACAGTGTCAAAGGTTGTATCACTGCAGACTATGGTGCTGATGGCAAGGCTACAGATGATCCAGGTCAAGGCGTTCAGGACATGCAGCTACTTGACAAGGATGGTAACAGCCTGATTGGTAAGGAGGTTAAAGACATCAATGGAGAGACACTTACTTCCGGTGGAGAAAAACTCTTCTATCGGGATAATGGCGACGGCGGTGTTATCGCTGTTACCGAGAGCAATAAAACAGTCTTCACTGTAGAAGTTACCCCACCCGAAGCTGGCAAAACAACGGCAAGCTATACCGTGACTCTGGATGAAACCAACCTCCTTGACCATAAGGTGACCACAGAAATGGTTGAGTATATCCAGACGACCACAGCAACAGAATTTACCGTTGGAAACGATGCCTCGCAGGCAAATATGACTCTCGACGGTGGTGCAATCATGTCTGTTACGGCCTACGATGAAAACGGCAATTCAGAAGACGCACGAATCACATTGAATGCTAACGGAATAGGCGTTGGTACCGATGCCGATGCAAACAATGATGATGAAACAGAAATCGATTGGGGAGAGTCCATTTCTATTACATTCTCTGAAGAAGGCAACAGCATTGAAATGGCCGAAGTCTCTTTTGATATAAACTACGCGGAAGAGAATCCGTCAGAAACGAATAAAGTGACGGTAGAGGCTTATGATGCTGCGGGAAATCTTGTTGAAACGATCACTGTTAATCCCACTACTAGCAGCCATATAGACCTTTCCGGATCGGTGGCAAAAGTGGATGTTTTCGGGGAAGGATTTCTAAAGAACAGTTCTTTCTCAATTGACAATATTGACACCAAATACAGTACAGAGGAGATTGCCTCTGACACTCCTCAGAGCGTTGAATATACCGTTAAGGTTACGGATGGAGATGTTGTGGCAGGTCAATCGACAGGAGATACCGATGTGTCAGGTGTTTTCACTGTCACCTTTAACGGCACCAATGAGATAGAGGGAACCGATGCATCTGAAGCTATTGCTGGTGGCCAGGGAGCTGATACTATCTCCGGCAATGGTGGTAATGATGCCATCTACGGTCATGGTGGTGATGATGTCATTGATGCCGGTGACGGCAACGATGTGATTGTTGGCAGCGATGGAGAAGACACCCTCTCCGGCGGTGATGGCGATGATACCATTGTTGGCGGCGAAGATACCGATACCATCACTACAGGTGAAGGCAGTGATACTGTTGTTGAGTCTGAGGTAGACAACGGAGAGGTGACAGATATGGATCCTGACGCTGGCGACACCACTATTGCAGATGACAGTGATACTGTCAATGCTCTGCTTGGTGATGATAATATCTGCGGCGGCTAAGGCTTAAGCCTCTTTCTCCGCTGGTAAAAACAATAAAGGGGAACCCGCAAATATGAGGGTTCCCCTTTATTGTGCTGTGAAAACAGACCTGAATAAACGACAATTATTTCAATTTTATCAAGGTATATATTTTACTTTATCAAAACGGAGTATCACCAGAGCAAACAGTGGCAATATACCTCTTTTTTCTCCATTTCTACAGATCATCCACCAAGGCGCTACTTTTGGCATAGGCAGTGCTTTTCGCTTCAAAAAAATCGGTTTTGATAAGATTGGCATTGCTATACTGGCTCACCCATCTCATACTATCAGGCTCATCGGTGTGCCCTTCATATATTCTTGCAAAGCCAAGGTTTTCACAGCGCAAATTACCAAGATACATAATATAATCCCTGACCATATTCTCCGTAAGACCGTCAATATTATTGCCTATAACATATTGGCCCCAGCGGATCTCCTGCTCACAGCCCTCTTTTATCATCTCTCTGTAGATATCTGTCTTCTCCGGGGTGAACATCTCCGGCTCTTCCTTTTTAAGCTCCAGCAGTATATTTTTGAACAACCAGAGATGGGTATTCTCATCCCTGTTGATATAACGAATCTCCTGGGCAGAGCCCGGCATTTTCTGACTACGGCCCAGGTTATAGAAGAACATAAAACCGCTGTAAAAATAGATCCCTTCAAGGATATAATTGGCGACGCATGTCCTGATAAAGGTAAACATATCCTTTTTTTCCTGAAACTCATTATAGAGATTGCCGATATATCTGTTCCTCGCCAGCAGCATCTCATCGTTCTTCCATTGATATAACACCTCGTTTCTCTCCTGGGGCTCACATATTGTATCAAGCATATAACTGTAGCTCTGGCTATGTATTGCCTCCTGGAAAGACTGGATAGTCAGACATAAATTGATCTCGTTGGCGGTGATATACGCCCCCACCTCCGGCAGATTCGCGGTCTGTATACTGTCGAGAAATACCAGAAAAGACAATATCTTGTCATATGCTTTCCGCTCCTCCGGGCTCAGGTTCGGATAATCCTTTTTATCGGTGCCCAGATTGATCTCCTCAGGAATCCAGAAATTATTCATCGCCTGGCGATACCAGTCACTGACCCAGGGATATTTCATATTATTAAAGTCATTGAGATTGGTGGTATCACCATTGACCATCCTTCTCTCGTTGATATCTATACTCCCCTCCGGATTGAACAACGGCTTTTTTTTCACATAATCCATAAATCTTTCCTGTGTTCTCTTTGATCAACAAACTACAAGTTACAAAAATACCAGCAACTGCTTATCGCCAGATGCGGTAAATCGTTATCATATAACAATAGCTGCCCATAAGCAGTTACCAGAACCACAATCAGCTTGAGCAACTTTCACACTCTTCTACTTCCAGGCTTTTGGAACGAATATAATATACAGTCTTGACTCCCCGCTCCCAGGCAAGCAGATAGAGATTTAACACTCCTCTGAATGTATACTCGTTTGTTATATAGAGGTTCATGCTCTGCGCCTGATCAATATGCCTGCTTCTGACTCCAGCCGCCTTGACCGACCACTCCTGATTGATCAGATGTGCGTTCTTATAGTACCAGATAGTCTCGGCTGACAGCTCCGGCGCAACTCTCGGCAACGTACCGTTCTTCTTTTCCTCAAGGAAGTACCTGTTCATAATCGGATCCACCCCGGCGGTGGTCGCCCCGATGATGCTGGTACTACTGGTAGGAGCAATGGCAATCAGATAGCCATTGCGCAGGCCGTGCTCCTTAATATCTGCCCGTAACTGCTGCCAGTTCTCGCCGCTGTAGTCACGCTTGTCAAAATACTCTCCGGTCTGCCATTCGCTGTCGGGGAAATATTCATAGCAACCTTTTTCAGCCGCAATATTTTTACTGGCCTTGATGGTATAAAAATTTATCTTCTCAAACAGTTCATCGACAAAGTTGAGATGCTCTTCTGATTCCCACAGAATCCTGTTTTTAGCCAGCATATGATGATAGCCACTGATCCCCAGACCAATGGGCCGATACTTTTCGTTATTGATTTTTGCATAAGGCAGCGGGAAATAGTTCAGATCAATAACGTTATCAAGTGCCCGAACCGCTGATTCGGTAATCTCTGCTAATTCTCCATCTGACGAGAGATCAATATTGCCCAGAGAAAGACTGGCCAGATTACACACCACAAACTCGCCCGGCCGGGTCACAGTTACCACCACCTTCTCACCATCAATCTCTTCTATAGTCTGGCTTATGGTGCTGATAGCATCCATATTCTGCGCTATTTCGGTACAGAGATTGCTGCAGTATATTATGCCCTTATGCGAGTTGGGGTTCATCTCATTGACCTTGTCCCGGTTAAAGGTAAATGGTGTTCCCGTCTCCACTCCACTTTTAATTATCAGCCGCAGCATATCCTTCATTGAGATGGTTCTTTTGCTGATCCTGCTGTCATTGATACAGTCCAGATACCTCTCCTCCCACTCGCGACCGTAGGAATCTTCCAGACAGTAGCCCTTTACCTTCTCAATCTCATGCGGGCACATCAGATGCCAGTTCCCGTCTATATCCTCCTTGGCCTTTTTCCAGAACAGATCTGGATAACAGATGGCAGGAAAGACATCATGCGCCTTCATCCTGTCATCACCGTTATTGGTCTTCAGCCCAAGAAACTCAGGGATATCCTTATGCCAGGCGTCGAGATAGACCGCTACCGCACCCTGCCGTACCCCCAACTGATCGACGGCAACAGCGGTATCATTCGCCAGCCGGATCCATCTGATCACCCCACCGGCAGCCCCCTTAAAGCCCCTGATATCACTACCTGAAGACCTCACTTTGCCAAAGTACAGCCCCATTCCTCCACCGAACTTGCTTACCCTGGCAAAGTTATCAATCGATCGGTATATCCCCTCCAGACTATCCGGTACCGTATCAATAAAACAGGAGGAGAGCTGGAAATAGGGTTTACGCGCATTAGCAAGGGTCGGCGTTGCCATGGTTACCTTCAGGGTGCTAAGCATATCATAAAAACGCTTCACCCATTTCAGCCGGTCTTTCCCCTCCTTCATTGCCAGATGCATCGCTATACCGAGAAACATCTCCTGAGGTTCCTCAAGAGGCTGGTTACTGTGACTTCTGATCACATACCTGTTCAACAGCAGATCGAGGCCGGAGTAGTTTAACAACCGGTCTCTTTTTTCATCAAGAAAGCCGGCACACTGCTCAATCTCCTCTTTTGAGTACGTCTCCAGTATATATTCGCCATACAGACCTTCGGCTGTCAGCCATTTCAGCTTGCCGTAAAAAGAGGTAATCTGGAACTGATCAAGCTGGACAGCAACCGCTTTCTTGAACTTCAGCTTTAATATCCTTGCCGCAACATATTCCCATTTCGGTGCTTCCTGGGTTGTCAGCTCCACGGCCGCCTTCACCAGCACGGAGAGTCTCTCTTTTATGCTCAACCCTTCCTTATGAAAAGTGATAAATTTTGCTGTTAGAAAATTTATATAGTAGATCTCATCGGGGAACTCCTTCTGGATATCTTTTAATATCCCGTCCAATTCGGTCACATCACGGAAATAATCCATCAGAAGCTGCCTGGAGCGCCTGCTTTTACTCCTTTCATTACGGTATATTATATAGCTTTTCAGCACTTCATAGTGGTTAAGCTCTGTCAGAGCTCTCTCCACCTGGTCCTGAATATCCTCCACCTGGATCATTCCATCCATGGCAGACCCCAGATTCAGCAGCGATTCAACTTTTGTGGCGATCTCCTGCAGCTGCTCCTGACCACACTCCTTGTCAACGCTTGTAAACGCTTGCCGGACAGCATTTTCTATTTTGGTGATATCGTATTCTTCGAGATTTCCATCTCTTTTGCGTATTTTCATTCCCTTCTCTCCATCCTTTACTGCCCCTCTTCCTGGTCATCTATCGGAAAAGGGAGATAATTTAAACCCGCTCCATCCTGTTTATCGGATCTGTAAACAGCTGTAAGAAAACCTGTCCGCTTCAATATGCCCGGATCACACAACATCAAGGCCATAACTGTACAGCAACAGCTCTACCTGAAAAATATTATGATAATACTATATAAAGGGTCTTCGTCAAATAGAAAACACAATCTGAGGTAGTTTTGCAAAATCTATGGATACAGTTTTCGCAAGACATAGAGAAATAGCAGAGAGAGAAGAAGATAGCAACAAAAAGAGCAAAAAGGATCTATTTTATGTCATAAAAAACAAGCTCAATACAGAAAAAAAACAGATAACAATCTGGATATATTGGCTATAATATACCAAACAAAAAAGCAATAAACAGACCGGGATTATATCCTCAAGCGGAAGAAACAGGAAAAGCCAGGATTCCATTCTTTATTGGAAACTCTGTGGGGAGACAGATGGGTATAACCTGAAGTTTCGGTTTTATTTCTGGTTGTGGTTAGAGGCCACTTGGTCCAGCCATATTGGTTACTTATTGTCAATATTGTTAACCAGCAGTGCCAGGCTCAACCTGCCACGCACTCCGACCTTACTGAAAATCGCACTCATATGCGCCTTGACTGTCCGCTCAGTAATGCCAAGGCTATCGGCAATCTCCAGATTGGAAAAGCCTTGGGCGACCAGCCGGGCAATCTGAAATTCACGATTGGAAAGTACTGCCAATGCACCTTCTCCCTCTCTATCACTGGAAGAGGCCTTCGTCAGTACCGCATCACTTTTGGGCAGTGACGCAATCAACCGCTGTATAAGATTCTGATTCATCCAGACAGAACCGGAGAGAACCACCTCCACTGCTGCCATCAACCGCGACTCAGCCATATAGCTATTACCAAAACCGGCAACACCTTGTTGTAAAAAGGCAATACCCTTTTTTTCATCGGGCCGGTCAGAGAGGATAAAAATCTTACTGGCAGGAAATCTCTGGCGCAGTGCCGCCACTTTTTCAATGGAGAGTTCCCTGTCATGCAACAGCAGCAGCTCAAACTGGATATTCTGCAACAAAGTGCCAAGCTCTTTGAGATTATCTGCCTGAAAAATTGAATACTTACCACCAAGTACTCCCGCCCAGCGGGTAGCCAGGCTCATCACCGGGGTATATACAATAATATTCATAATCAACGCTCCCTTAACGCCAGATATTTGGCGCGCAGCATCGGTTTTAACAGGTATGACAGCACGGTTTTTTTACCGGAGATAATATCTACCGTAACAATCATTCCCGGAATAATGGGAAGAGGTTCATCCTCTGAACCCAGATAGTTTTTTTTGGTTCGTAAACGAACAAGGTAGTAATCGTCACCCCGTTCATCGGTTAAAGAATCGGCACTTATCTGCTCAAGTTTAGCTTCAAGTCCACCATAAATGGTAAAATCATAGGCGGAAAACTTGACCATAGCCTTTTGATCGGGGCGTAAGAAGGCTATATCAGAAGGTTTAATTCGAGCCTCAATCAACAGGGAATCCTCCAGAGGAACAATCTCAATAAGATCCATCCCCGGTTGAATGATGCCGCCAACGGTATTAACAAGAATTCGGTTCACCGTCCCTTTTACCGGTGAACGGACCTCGGTACGCTGCAGCCGATCGGCCAGAGCCACTGAAGAGGCGCTGATTGATTCCAAATCGGTATATGCCTTATTCAGCTCTTCCCTTGCCAGGTTTATATATTTCAGTTTTTCATCTTCAATGGCCTTTTTCGCCTCCTTAATCTGGGAGCGAATCTTCGGAATAGAGAGTTCAATGGCCTGGATACTCCCCCGCATCTCACTGGATTGTCGCTCCAGACGCAGGATATCAATTTCAGAGACAGCTCCCTGCGATACCAGAGGCCGGGTAATACCGATCTCTTTTTTCAAAATTTCGTTAGTCCGGTTCAGCTCCCTGAGCTTGCCCTGCAATTCTGTCAGCTCCTGCCTGCGCTGGGCGAGCTGTTCCTTTAAGATCTGCTTGCTGTTTTCCAGCGCTCTCATTCTCGACTTATAGAGCTGGGCTTCACGCGAACCAATCCTCGGATTCTCTTTTTCCACCACCTGCGGAACAATAAATTTCTTGCCCTGCACCTCTGCCTCCAAACGAGCGACCTTGGCCGTTAACGCCAGAAAACTTGCCCTGCTCTCATTATAGGAAGCGGTAAAACGGGTTTTATCTATCTTCAGCAGCACCTGATCTCTTTCCACCACATCGCCAACACGGATATTGAGCTCGGATAAAATCCCCCCTTCCAGATTCTGCACCACCTGGATCTGACTGGAAGGGACAACCTTACCATTGGAGCGGGTCACCTCTTCCAGCTCTGAAAACGCCGCCCAGATAAAAAAAGCGATAACAAAGGCCAAGGTAAGCCAGATAATCCACCGTCCCCCCTGCGGAGACTGCACCAGAATTGTTGCGCGGATATCGGTGATAAGATCTCGATTACGCGGCGCAATACGCATAAACATCCCCGCTGCACTATTGCCCTTTCCTGCTGGCGACTGATTTTTGACCGGAGGCTGGGCAGGCACCTTGGCAACCGGCACCCGGGACAACACCTGTTTCTTCTCTGTAACCGGCGAAGCCGCCTGCTGCCGCTTTAACTCCGCTGCTGGCCTCTGTCTCTGCCCGGGACGTGCTGCTGTTGGGGGTACAGGTTTTGCAGCAGCACGCGCAGTGGTCTGGCCCGCGCTCTTTTTTACAACTGCTCTTCCGGAAGCAGGCGATGCCGGCCTTTTCTGCTGCAAACGGATTGCTCCCTGCGCCACACCTTTGGCTGCAGTCCGCTTTACCGCTCTTTTCTGCTCTGTTTTTTGCTGTTCAATACCCATTGCCCTGTATTACCCTGTCCTTAGATGAAACTCCGTACGGAGACAGAAGGTTATATCCCGAATTTCCGGTTTTATTTTCCATTATAACTGGCAGTTAAAACTTGATATGCCCGCTTTTTATTGCGCTTAACACCTGATCCCTCGGTCCATCTGCGACAACACTGCCATCATCAATAACAATAATGCGATCAATAAGATCAAGCAGAGATGCCCGGTGGGTTATCAGAATAAAGGTCTTGCCACCAATAAATCCCTCAAGATTTTTCTTCAACAGGGATTCGGTACGATTATCCATTGAGCTACTGGGTTCATCCATTACCAGCACCGGAGGATCATGCAACAGGGCACGAGCCAGAGCCACTGATTGCCTCTGTCCGCCGGAAAGTCCCTGTCCCTGCTCACCAACTTCCATATCAAAACCCTTCGGGTGCTTGCCGATAAATTTTGCCGCTCCAGAAAGCGCCGCCGCCCGTAGTACCGAAGCATCATCAATACCCGGAGAGCCAAGGATAATATTCTCTTTGATCGTCCCCCGGAAAAGCAGAATGTCCTGCGGCACATAGCCAACAAAGCGGCGCAGCTCAAACGGTTCTATCTGCCGGATATCGGTGGCATCCAGTCGCACCATCCCACCGGTTGGTTCGTACAATCCGAGTAAAAGTTTGCCCAGTGTTGTTTTTCCCGATCCAATCGGCCCGATAAGGGCAATTTTCTCTCCGGCCCTGATCTTCAGGTTGATATTCTTCAGGGTCTCGGTATTCTGACCCGGATAAGAAAAGTTGAGATTTTTCAGATCAATCTCACCCCGGCACTCGGTACGATGCAGAAAGACCTTACCTTCCGGCCGCTCCTCCGGCAGATTCATAATCTTGTTAAGGGTGCCGAGAGCCGCTTTTGCCCGGTGATATCTGGTCATCAACCCGATGACCTGCGACATCGGCGCAATAGCTTGACGAGTAAGGATGGCGAGAGCAATAATTCCCCCTTGCGTCATCTCTCCCGCCGCAATGCGATAGACGCCAAAAACAACCACCGCAACAGTTGAGATATTCATCACAAAATCTGAAAAGTGTCCAACAGAAGAGGAGTAGAGCCGCGCCCTTGCGCTCCAGGTGGCGATATAGCTCACCGCCTCTTCCCAGGCCCGCTGAATCTGGCTCTCTGCCCCCAGCATCTTAATCGTCTCCAACCCATTCAAACCCTCAACCAGAATCGCATTCTTCTGTGCGGATGCCTGGAAATTTTTTTCAATTGCCTTCTTCAGTGGGAGCTGGACAAGCATGGCATAACCAACAAGAAGGACAATGGCAGATAAATGCACCAGCACCACAGGACCGCCGATATACCAGACCGCGATAAGTACCAGAATCATAAAAGGCAGATCAATCAGGGAGGTGATCGAAAAGGAGGTGATAAAATCCCGTACCGTCTCAAACTGCTGCAAATTTTTTGAAAACGCCCCCACCGATTTCGGTCGCACCTCCATACGCAGCCCCAGCACCTTGGCAAACAGCGCCGCCGAGATCTCAAGATTGGCTTTTTTGCCGGCCTCATCAATAAAATAACCGCGCAGAGCCTTCATAAGCAGGTTAAAAATATAGACAACACCAATACCGGTTGCCAACACCCAGAGTGTCTCAAAGGCGAGATTAGGAATAACCCGGTCGTAAACATTAAGGGTAAAAAAAGGCCCGGTCAAACCAAAGAGGTTGATAAGGAAAGAGGCGACAAAAACATCTCTATATACCCGCCAGGAAGAGAAGATTGCCCCCCAGAACCAGCTTTTCCGCCGGAAAACACTCTCATTGTCTCCCCTGCCCGGATCAAAACGAGGCCGCGCAAAAATAGCGTAACCGCTATAGAAGCTGACAAGAGTATCAACGGAGAGAGTCTGCTCGCCCATCCCTGTCTCTGGAATAAGTACAGTTGCACTCCTGTCCTGCTGATTGACAGAGATAAGCAGGCACGCCTGTTTATCATGGAGCAGTAATACTGCCGGTAGCTCCAGCTCTGTCATATCGTCAAGAGAGCGACGCACAACACGTGAGGCAAGCCCTATCCGCTCAGCAGACCGGCCAAACAGCTCCACCGTTAACCGGTCATCCACCAGTGGCAAACCTGCCCTGAGAACCCTTCTGCTCACATCAAGGTTATGGATTCTGGCAAGCTGCAATAGACAATCAGTCAAAGGGTCATCCATCACTGCTTCATCACCACCAATATTCCAGCCCTGACCGGAAGTAACCCTCCTTTTGTTTTCACTCATATATCTGCTCTTTTTCTAAAAATATTTTTCACTGACCTGTTGACCTCCCGCTTGTGCTTTCGATAAATAACCGATAAAATAACACAGGACTTCAGAAAAAATCACGGCCATTCAAACCTGTTAAGGAGAGCTCTATGCTGTTTATCGAACGAGACCAAAATGGCGCTATCGTCGCAATCCATAATAATAATCCGCAGAAGGAGTTTGAACAGGTATCACTGAAAGATCCGGAGGTTCTTCAATTCCTTCAACAGACAAATGCCAGCGACGAGCTGATGACCAGAGCTCTTGCCCAATCAGATAGCGATCTCGTCCGGGTTGTAGAAGATCTGATCCAGCTTCTTATCGACCGAAACATAATAAACTTTACCGATCTGCCATCAGAAGCCCAGACAAAAATCCGCAACAGACAGACCATAAGGAGCCGACTTGCCGAAACCGACTTTATGGTTGATGATATCCTTTAATCTGAGCTTTGATGATCTCTGTTTTTTAATCAATTTTTCAACAGAGTCACAGAATTTTCCCATACCTGACTCACTTAATCCCGTTTTTCCAGAAAAAGGTTCTAAAACAAAGAGAAGCAGCTAACAACAACTTTCTCCATCACCTGCAGCAATGGCGACCTTGCCGATTGACCTGATATTATTGTCCGTTTGGAACCGACTCCGCCAGCAGGGAAGGCTTATCAATATAGAATCCTTGAACAGCATCAATATTCAGCTCCATCAGCAGTTTACGCTGTTGCTCATTCTCAACGCCATCGACCATAACCTTGATATCCAGACTGTGCGCCACGGTACAGAGAGAAGAGATAAAAAAGTAGACATCACTCTCTTTTCTGGTCAACTCCTGGGTTAAGGCCCGATCTATCTTGATATAGTCGGGCTGCAGGGTCTGCAGATAGCCAAAACGTACCAGCCCCTGGCCAAAATGATCAACTCCGATACCATGCCCCATTTTGGCAACCCTTTTGCCAAAAGCGGTAACCTCTTCCAGATGGGCAGATATCAGAAACTCCGGTATCTCAAAATTAAATCTCAAGCCCCCCTCCTGTTGCCGTAATCTATACTCCAGCCAGTCAACAAAACCGGCATCAGCAATAGAGGTTGAAGAGAGATTAATTGTAACCCGCTTATTGCAAAAAGTCTGTGCGGGAAGCGCCAGCACTTTTTCGATAACCAGCCGATCAAGCGCAGACATAAGACCCAGTTGCTCCGCGACAGGAACAAAAAGCGCGGCAGAAAAAACATTGCCGTCTTCATCATAAAACTGGCTCAAGATCTCATATTGCAGGCATTCGTACTCCTTGATATTACGTATCGTCTTGCGGTATTTGAGGGCAATTTTTTTCTCGGCAAGAGCATACTGCAAAATTTCCTGCAATCGGGTACGTGGCAAGGTCAGCCGGCCTTCACTTTCAGCAATATTGATAATATTTGGCGTTAGACTACCGCTATGAGAAGAGTTGCGTAATGCTTCATCCCCTTTACTCAATACCTCCTCAACGGTTACAGCACCATTGAAAATAACGCCACCGACACAACTGACCCGTTCAACAAGAGCGTCTTCATACGCCTTTAACTGCTGCACTGCCAACTGCAGTTCACCGGCAATACGCTCTGCGCTCTCTTCACTGCCGTTTGCAAGCAACAACCCAAAATCGCTACCCGACAAACGACCGCAAATAACCCCCGGAAATTTCTCTATACTCTTGACGATAGTTGATGCAACACTACAGATCAGATCATCCCCGATCTTATAGCCCTTACTGTCATTTATCTGTTGCAACCCCTCAACATGCAGCAGAAAAAAAACGCTGTTTTCCTCCCCTGTCCGATCTTTTAAAACTGTGCGCAGCTGCCCAATAAAAAAACGGCGATTTCCCATTCCTGTCAGGGAATCCTGATACGAGAACTGCCGCAGCTCCTCCACCACTGAAGTCTGCTCGGCAAACATATCCCGTACCTTGTTGGTCATCTGGTTCATTGCCAGTACAACCCGTTTGAGCTCACGGGTGCGGGGGATTTTCTGCTGAATATTATACTGCCGATTACTCAGGTCTATCGCCTGCTGCTCGACCTTATCAAGGGAGCGAAGCAGCAGTTTTAATATAAACCCGCCCAGAATTGCCGCAAAAAGAAAGGATCCCAGAGCCCATAATGCAGCCCTTTTGGCCGCTCCCCAGAGATTTTTATAACCATATCCGGGATGGGACTTTACCTCCAGCCGTCCGGCCTGATTCCAGCCGTCCATTATCAGGGACTCTACCGTCGGCGAAGAGATCGGAAACAACCGGATAAACCATGACGGGACATCAGCAGCAGTATTGGGCCGTTCCCGTGAAAACAGAATATTGTCTTCCACATCTCTGACCACAACTGCCCGGAAATAACCCCGATCAAAGACCGCATTTACCATGGTCTCCATCTCCGCCCTACCGCCGTCTCCCCGCATTGATACAGAGAGAGAAAGCCCAAGGGATGTCGCTGTATCCTGCGCGTTTGACTGTAGCTGATTCTCAAGAAAATTTCTTGTTGAATTGAGCTGCACCCACCAAAAACAGCAGAACAGACAGATCAGACAGGCAAGTACAAAACACAAAATTTGCCGATAAAGTGTCATAGCATACTCCTATTGAAGTTCGTCAGGTAGACGCTGCAGCATATTTTTCCACCGGGAAAGACCTGAACTGGAACCGACTTTTTTGCCCTGTCCCCGCTGTTTTGCCAGCCAGAGTCCGCTGCCGTTAAAACTATAGACCGGTACAAGATCCCGCCGTTTGGAAGCGGGAAGAATTTTATCGACCAGATTATCAATAATCAAAGGCTCTGCCCCGGGTTTTTTATAGTAGGTGAGGACCATATGCGCCTGATTGAGTTTCACCGCCTTGACATAGGTTATGTTCAAACGCGATTCCGGCACACCAAGGGCCTTTAACGTAAAATACTTCGCAATGGCAAAATCTTCACAATCTCCTGCCCGACTGGAGATAAATTCTATCGGGGTGGCCCAGTAGTCTTTCTGTTGCCAATGGAGGATATCATCAATAAACCTGATCTTGTTAAAAAATCTGTTCACTTTTTTCAATTTTGCCAGGTCACTCTTACTGTTATCGGTATTGATGAGTTTAACCCAGGCAAGCAGATCCTTTCTTGCCTGCGGGCCAAATGTGCTGCTCATCTGTGCCAGAGTCTCTTCTTCAAGAAAAAAATGCCTGCCGCTACGAGCGATATCACAACAGAAGGAAAACACCATTAAAAGAAAACACAACCAGTAAACTCTCTTCAATAATTTTCTCGCCGGCAACCCCATCTGCAATAGAAAACAGCCCAATTGCCGCTGGAGAATCGCTGTATGAAACTTCCGGGAACCGAAAAGTCCAAACAGAAAACTCTTGCCGGCAAGTTCAATTATTTTTGATCTTTTACTTCTCACATCTCATACGCTGAAAAGAGTCTGCCTGCCAAACAGGCACTGCATAAATAAACCATTATAAACAAGGAAGAATCAAAATCAGGGGGGGTAATAGAATTCGGTCTCAGCACCGTTAAAACATTTCATCTCCACAAGGGCAAATCACAAGGGCCATCTTACGAAAATTCCGTAAGATGGCCCTTTTAAATAGGAACGGAGCACAAAAATTCATTGGCAGAAAGAAAGTAAAAGAAGAGGTATAATCGCCTCTTTCTTTTCTCTCACTACTGACTTACTCATTGCACAGCATCTACTTCAATTACTTCAACATCCTCGGCTCTCTCAGTGACGACACGTCCTCCGCCCATAGGCATACCCCGCTCATCAAGACGCCCTGAAAGCTGGATCTCTTCGTCAACCTCACCCTCCTTCGGCCAAGGCAGGCCAAAAGACGGCAACAGTTGTCCAACTCCTGCAAGAATACGGTATTCAGAGAATAAGCCGCCGTAATTTTCAGTAATAAGATCTTTGCGCGCATTAATACGCTCAGCTTCTGCATCAAGCACATCAAGCAGTGTCCGCTCTCCTATATTCCACTGTTTTGTATACAGCTCTGCAGTTGAAGCGACAAAAGCCACTCGCTCCTCAAGAAAATTCATCTTCCGCAAAGCTGCCTCATAAAACCTCCAGGAGAGGCTGATGGATTCCACCACCTGCCGATAGGTATGATTCCTTATCTCACGAGCCTCCTTGATAAGCTCTACGGTCTCCTGCTTTCTCGCTTTATGTTTGAAACCTTCGAAGATATTATAGCGCAGTCGTACAAGGAAGCGTAAATCTTCCCAATCATCAAAATCCCGGGAAGAATTTGGAATATCAGACTGCCGGTCACGGGAAGAATTTGCCATCTCATTCTCCCAGACCTTATCAAGCTCCAGATCAATAATAGGATAAAAAGGGCTTGCGGCAGAATCCCGCTGCTCTTCCCGTGCCTTGATATCAGCATATGCAGACTGCAGGGTGGGATGTGACATAACAGCAATATCGATAGCTTCATCCAGCGTTTGCGGCAGGAAACCATCAGATGTCTGCGGACGGACAAGCCCTTGCGGCAGATGACCGACAACACGCTCATAATTCGACTCCGCATCAAGCAGATTCTGCTCCGCAACCACCACATTGGAGCGGGCAAGCTGCAAGCGACTCTGAATCTGATCGTTATCCGCCTTGCGGCCTACACCAGATTCACTACGCAGTTTAATCTGATCGGCAATCCGCTCATGAATCTGTAAATTTTCTTCTGCCAGATCCCTCAACTCCTGTGCTTTCAGCACATTGAGATAGACACGAGCCGCTTCCAGAGACACATTCTCTGCTGCTGCGCGGACAGTATAAGCTTGCGATAAAACCCGGGCCTGCTGACGCTCAGTTTCATTCATAGTAGCAAAACCGGTAAAAAGATTCTGCCGCAGTTTAATATAGAAAAAGCTCGGATCACGCTCTGCATCAAAGGGCTTTTGTACTTCGGTGTGCCCTAATCCCCCTTCAATATCCAATTTTGGATAATAGCCGGATTGCGCCTGTACTACCTCCTGCTCTCTTGCCAAGCGATTATATGCCGGTCCGCGAACATCCGGATTGGTAGCGACGACATTTTCTACGGCTTCCACCAAAGTTTCTCCCTGCACAGGGAAAGGAAGCATTAAAAAAAACACCAAGGAAACTAATACGTTATTTCGTTTTTTCATTGAGTTTCACCCTTAATTTTCAAGGTTAAAGCGTAAAGGATATTACACTCACACAAACACACAGCGTGTATAGCATAGCACTCTTTTTATTGTTATTCAACTCCCTTAATTACTTTCGTGCAAAAAATTGTACAGGATTTATTTTGTGCATACGAAACAGCTATAAAGTTTCACTTTTTCCAAGGACCTTAAAGACACGCCTTGTAGATAATTTTTTTCAATTAACTCTGAAAATCGCTGGCTCTTTAAGGGCGTGATAGTATATGGTAAATACACCGGTTCTTCCGATACCCAATATGCCATCAACTAAAAAATGTTTCGTACTCTCTTTTTCATTACTCTTTTTTTCTCCCTGCCTTCGCAACTTTTTGCCCAGGCTCCTCCATTTACAAAGTGGCTTAACTCTTTTGCGCAAACAGCCCGGGAAAAAGGAGTTGCCATATCCACCTGGCAGAAGGCTTTTACCGGTATTACAGAACCGGATTTATCCGTTCTTGAAAAAGCTGCTTTCCAGCCGGAGTTCAAAAGTGAAATCTGGGACTACCTCGACAGCAGGACCAATACCTTGAAAATTGCAGAAGGAAAAAAACAACAACAGCTTTATCACCAAACCCTGCAGGACATCAACCATCGTTTTGGAGTTGAACCGGAAATCCTGCTGGCTATCTGGTCAATGGAATCAAATTACGGCGCCGCCTTAAGCCAGCGCGAGCGTCTCCACTATGTTCCCCAGGCACTTGCCACGTTGGCGTGGGGAGATAAAAAAAGGGGGAAATTTGCCCGCACACAACTTATCGCCGCGCTGAAGATTTTTCAGGCAGGAGATATCTCCCGGCAGGGATTTACCGGTTCATGGGCCGGTGCGATGGGGCATACTCAATTTATCCCCACCAGTTATCTTGCCTATGGGGTGGATATGGATGGTGACGGCCGCCGTGATATCTGGAAT
>PDWI01005309.1_pt1 | contig 16698 bp, 15 predicted proteins | sample 1430891 | NCBI WGS metagenome assembly PDWI01 (sample SAMN01162508, study PRJNA174530) | Oral metagenome, whole genome shotgun sequencing project. | biome: Marine environment; feature: Marine mammal; material: Swab sample of the gingival sulcus; isolation source: swab sample of gingival sulcus...
TAGCCGACGTCATCGCCGACGAAAATTACGCCGTCTAATGCGTATTGGCTGAGCAGTTCGCCGATTTCGCGATGTACCTCTGCCGCGTAATCGCCGCATTCAAAGATATCGCCAATAATTGCAAAATGCCGTTTAAAGGGCAACTGACAAAACGTCGCCACACTCGACGAAATTGAATCGACGCTGGCGTTGTAGGCGTCATTTATAAACGTCCGCCCGTCGATTTCATCGAACTGAAAGCGCATTTTGGCTAATTTTACACTTTTTAAACCGGCGATTATCTCCTCTAAATCCACGCCCAAGAGCAGGCCGACGCGCATCGCCAACAGCGCGTTTGCGATGAAGTGTTCGCCATATAGCGGCAATTCAAGGCGCCTCGAAACGCCGTCGTAAACCAAGTCAAATGCCGTGCCGTTCATATTGACAGCTACGTTATCGGCGTGTAATAAATCCGTTCTGCGGCCGACGAAGTGCACGTCATATGTTTTGCTGCTATGTCTTTGCAGTATTTCATCACAACCGTTTAACACTAGCGCGTCACCAACTTTTAAGGGATTGGCAATTTCCATTTTAGCCTTCGCAATATTTTCCCTAGAGCCAAAAAATTCAATGTGTGCCGTACCGATGTTGGTGATCACGGCGATGTCTTGATCGGCAATTTCGCCCAACGCAACCAACTCGCCATAGTGGTTCATGCCCATTTCTAAAACGGCGACGTCGCATTGATCGGTCAACTTAAATATCATCAAGGGCAGGCCGATTTCATTGTTGTAATTGCCCTCCGTCGCCAATGTGTTATAGCGCCGCTTTAAGACCGCCGCCAACATGTCTTTTGTCGACGTCTTGCCCACCGAACCGGTTACCGCGACGATGCGCACGTCAAACAACTTGCGGTACTCGCGCGCCGCCGCCTGTAAGGCCCTTAAAACATCTGGCACGACGATGACGTTCTGCGCAACGCCGTCATATTGCGTCGACACCACGGCACACGCCGCGCCATTGCGAAGGGCGCTATCGACGTACTGCTCGCCGTTGACGCGCTCGCCCGCAAAGGCGAAAAACACGTCGCCGGGCGCGATTAGTCGCGAATCGATCGAAACGCCCTTAATCTTTCCGGCGCGCCCGCGATAGCTGCCACCGCACCAATTTGCAAAAGTATTAATATCTATATTCACGATACGCTCTATTCTTTCAATCTAATATACACTTCGCCATTTGTAACGATTAGCGCACCCTTTAGTGGGTACTGCTTTGCAATTTCAGCTCCCTCTGTCACTTGTTCTCGATCTGAAAGCACCAATTGAAGCCCGCTACTGCGCGCCTTTTCAAGCGCGCTTTGATAGGACAGCCCGATAAAGTCCGGCACTGTCGTCATTTTTATGTCGATGTCGTTTTCCGGCTCGATTTTTAAATAAGATAGTACGTTGGACATGATTTGTTTTGCTATCGGCGCAGCTACACTGGAACCGTGCACGTTTGCCGACTGCGGCTCATCGACGATGACAATTAAGTTAAAGCGCGGATCGTCGACCGGCGCAATCGCCGCAAACGACGAAAACACTTTGCGATCGTCATCGTAGCGGCCGTTTACAATTTTAATCGACGTGCCGGTTTTGCCGGCGATGCGATAGCCCGATATGGCGGCGTTTTTGCCGGAGCCAGAAGCGACGACTTGTTCCAATATCGCAAGCACGTTATCGGCCGTTTTCTGGGAGATGACGCGTCCCACTTCGCGCGGCTCAAAGGATTTTATTATCGTGCCGTCTTCCGTTTTAATCTCTTTTATCAAGGATGGCTGAATCAACTTGCCGTGATTCGAAACAACACTAAGTATATTCAACATTTGCAGCGGTGTCAACGAGATATTGTGTCCAAAGCCAATGCGCGCCAAATCGACCGGCCTGAGATCTTTTAAAGGCGTTAAAATCGGCTTGGCTTCGCCGCCCAGGGGAATTTCTGATTTTTGATTCAATTTAAAGACGTCTATGTACTGATAGAGCTTTTCTTTGCCGATGGCATCGACGACGTTCATAAAGACGACGTTACAAGAATTCTTAAAGCCGTCTTCCAAATCTTGGCTGCCGTGCCCAGCGCTCTTCCAGCACTTAATTGTCTGTCCGGTTACAATTTTACTACCCGGGCAACTGTATGTACTGTTATTGGTCGTCTTGTTCTCTTCCAAACCGACCATGCCGATAAATATTTTAAACGTTGAGCCGGGCTCGTAAAGTTGTTGGACAATTGGATTGTTCCAATACTTCGCCATGACGTCGACGGCGCTATCGCCCTCTGCCAAATTCTCGATTTCTTCAACTTGAACGTCACACGTCGGCGCCATGTAATCGTTGGGATCAAAGTCGGGGTAACTGGCCATGCCTAGTATCGCGCCATTGCGCGCATCTTGAATAACCGCCATCACCTTCTTGGCCTGAGATACTTGACAGCCCAATTCAATCGCCTCTTCGAGGTAATACTGAATCGTCTGATCGATTGTCATTACTACCGTATATCCATTGACCGGTGCAATTGAATTGACGCTCGACGAAGCGAGCTTTCTGCCGTGTTCGTCGGTGCGCGCTTCAATAAACCCGTCGATCCCCTTGAGGTATTCTTCCTGAGTGTACTCCAAACCGCTTAAGCCGGCGCCATCGACATTCGTAAAGCCGAGGATGTGAGAAGCCATGTTGTTATTGGGATAGACGCGCTTTGCAGTCGTCTTAGTTTCAATCGCATCAATCCCCAAGCGCTTGACGAGCGTTAAATTGTTTCTCGGCAAACTTTCAATGATTTCGACGACATCTGAAGGCGACTCGTTTATCGTTTTTATCATTTCGTCTTTATCAAATTTAGAATAGGCCTGAAAGAGTCTTTCGATTTCGCTATCGGTATCTACCGCCTTCGTCTTGTCGTAATAAACCGCGCTGTTCTCCAACGAGTAGGCAAAGACGTTGCCTTTAGCATCGGTTATTAAACCGCGCTGCGCCGGCAACTTGATTTTGCGGCTAATGCGCTTATCGGACTGCGCGCTGATCAGTTGAGCGTCAACTATCTGATATTGAAACAATCTAACGGCGAGCAAAACGAACGCTGTAAAAAAAACAAAAGCCATAAAAAGCAATTGTCTTCTATTGTCAAATTTCTTCATACTTTCCTCTTAATCACAATATTGATATAGTCATTATATCAGAATTATCTGCGCTTATATAGTGTGTCAAGATAAAAAAATGAGGCCTTAACCCCATTTTAATGATTGTTCTCAGCAGTGCGCTAAAATCGTTACTCCCCTACTCGCGCCATCGCTCCGCCAAACGACCAATTGTCCTGAACGGCCTGTAGCGGTGCCCTTTTAAAGGCGATGCTCTGATCTAGCCTGACATAGCGATTGCTGTTTATGATCACCTTATTGCCATCAGAGGGCTTAATCATGCCCAACTTTTCAGTGGCGTACGATTCTACTTCTTCAATTGTCATAAACGTCTCGCGCTTGACGATCAATTCGTCAATCATGACCTGCGTCTTTTTAATACTGCGTTTAGCATTGAATATCTCCAATTGCATTTGATTGATCTTGGCATGGCGCTTGACGATAATCAGACCCATAAAACACATCGACACCGAAACAAATAACGCCAACGAAATCGAAAGCACTCTAACCAAAATAGGTTGTTTTTTTACGACGACTTTAAACGTTACCGCTTGATCGCCGTCATCATCTCTTAAAACCTCATTTGCATAATAATCAATTTTCCGTACCGCTGACATAACAACACTCCTAGTATCTACGCTATTCTCTACTGTGAGTTTATAGTTTTTGACAAACTCTCAATTTGGCACTGCGCGCACGCGGGTTTTCAGCGACCTCGTGCGAGCGCGCTACAATTGGCTTCTTATTAATTATTTTTACGACCGCACGACCGCCGCAGCGACAAATTGGAAAGTCGGGCGGGCATGTGCAGCTTTGCGCCAGATCGCGGTAGACGTGTTTGACAATTCGATCTTCCAGAGAATGAAAGGTGATTATCGCCAAGCGTCCGCCCGTATTTAGCGAATCGACCAAAGCTATTATGGTCTCGCGCAACGCGTCCAACTCGTCGTTCACTTCAATGCGAATCGCTTGAAACGTCCGCCTCGCCGGATGGCCACCACCGTCTCTAGCCTTCTTTGGAATTGCCTTTTTTATTACTTCAACTAAATCAAATGTCGTTTCCAGCGGCCTTTCTTCGCGCGCTTTAACGATGAACTGCGCAATGCGCTTCGCCCAACGCTCTTCGCCATAATCTCGAATGATGCGATTCAAATCCGCTTCGCTATAGGTATTGACGACATCTGCAGCCGTCATATCATCGGACTGATTCATGCGCATGTCGAGCGCCGCATTATCGTGAAACGAAAAACCGCGTTCGGCAGTATCGAGTTGATGGGACGAAACGCCCAGATCGAGCAATATACCATCGACTCCCGTCAACTTTTCTTCCGCGATAACGCGTGGTATATCGCGATAATTTCTATTGTAGGCGACAAAAGACTGGCTAAAGCGCACCAAGCGCTGCGTGGCAGCGCGTATCGCATCAAAATCTCGATCGATACCAATTAATCTGCCGCCCTGCAAAGCTTCCAGTATCGCCTCCGAATGACCGCCGCCGCCCAATGTACCATCTATGTATACACCTTGTGGCTTAATCGCCAATGCCGCAACGCAGTCATCTCTCATAATCGGGGTGTGATAAGTGCTCATATTAAACCCCCAATAATCTAAATGTTTCTGAAGTAATTGACTGATCGGCATCTGCGAAAGCACTATTGCGCTGTTCGGCAACCTCTTTCGCATATATGTCTATCCGATCACCGGCGCCGGTTATAACGACGTCCTTCTTCAGTTTTGCATATTCTCTTAGCTTAGGATTAATCATAACGCGTCCCTGTTTGTCGAGATTGGCTTCGACGACACCGCTTAAAAACGCCTGACGCATACGACTGCGCTGATAATCCTGTAGTGGTATCTCCATCAGCTTTTCAATAATATTTTGCCAGGCCCATTCCGGAAAGATAAACAGGCCATTATCTAACCCCTTTGTAATATAAAAGGCATCGCTAATGATGTCGCGAAAGCGCGCGGGCAGACTGACGCGTCCCTTTGAATCCATCGTATGATCGAATTCCCCCAAAAAATATTTCATCGCTTTCCGTCTTTTCTCCCCACTTTATACCATTTTTAACCATTTTAACCCACTTTTAATGTTTTTTCAATAGTTTTCTGACAATTATATTGCCCATCTGCGATAAATATAAGGGAATTTTAAAAAAATGCACAAAAAAAACAACACACTACACTAGATAATGTGTTGTCGTACAAATTGCGCTTCACGCGATAAAATATTAAATTATATTAATTTTCTTTGGAAAAGCGTTTTTTGCCAATAATTGCCGCACCCACCACAATTAAGGCGAGCGATATCACTTGCGCCATGCGCAGTGGCCCGAGCATTAAACTGTCCGTTCGCAGCCCCTCAATAAAAAAGCGGCCGATTGAATACAAGATCATATAAAGACAGACGACTTCGCCATCGAACCGTTTCTTTTTAGTGAACTTTAAGAGAATGGCAAACACTATTAAATTCCAAATCGATTCGTACAAAAAAGTCGGGTGAACCGCTACGCCATCGACTTGTATAGCCCACGGCAAATCGGTCGGGCCGCCGTGTGCTTCACCATTGATGAAATTGCCCCAACGACCGATTGCCTGTCCGAGTATCAACGACGGCATCACTAAATCGGCAAGTTGCCAAGTATTGATATTTTTTTTGCGCGTATAGATATAACCGGCCAAGACGCCACCGATGACGCCACCGTGTATCGCCAAACCGCCCTCGCGAATGTTGATCATGCGCAAGATGTCACCGCCGTATCGTTCAAACTCAAATATTACATAATATAAGCGCGCGCCGATGACGGCAGCAGGCAGTACCCATATTGCCAAATCGATAATTACATCGTCTTTATAGCCCAGCGGTCTAGCGCGATAAACGACCAGCGCTAAGCCCAAAAGCATCGCGCTGGCCATAATGATACCGTACCATCTTACGCCAATTCCAAAGACTTCAAAAGCTACAGGATTCATCTTCTACTCGCCGTAACCTTAATTGTTTTCAGAATTCATTGTAGTTTCTTGGGCTACTTGAGAGGGCACTTCGCCACTCGCAACCGTTGTCGATTGTACTTCTTCGACGACGTTAGCTTGAACGGCTTCAACGGCCTCGACCGGTGCTTGTGCAGCTTCAACTGCCGCCTCTGTCGTCTCGACGACTTGCTCTTCGACCTCAACTACTTCATCTACGCCTTGCGCTACTTCTTCAATTTTTTTGTCGAGTTCGACGATTTCTGCATTGACTTCATCTATTTGCTTCGTATAGTCGGCAACAGTCGCCGTCAACACGTCGTGACCGAGATCGTCTTTCATCGCGAGATAGATCTTTTCGCCGAGCTCTTTGTATAAAGTCGGTATTTTACCCCTTAACTTTTGTTGTTCCATTTTATACTTTGTTTGCGTTGCCATCGTGCTGGCTTTATCGCTGGCAAAATCGGCAAATTCACCCGCTTTTTCACCGGCCTTATTAAAGGCATCGCCCAATTTTTTCATAAAACTCATAATCGTTCCTCCTCATATTGTGACTAAGACGCTTTACCTAATTATAGCACACTATAGACACTTTGCAATCATTATCCCAGATTATTTATCGTCGATTAATTGTATTCTCTTTCAAATAGCCATTCGCCGTCATACGAACCGTATTCACTGGTGCTTAAGGGACTGAGATCGTCAACATAGGGATCCTTTCCATAGACGTAAACTTCGCCCGCACCGCGCGCTACATCATCTTCGCACGGAAATAGATAAACGTAGTCGCGATCGCTCGTATAGCGCCCACCGGTGATCGGAACGCCGGCTTCCGCCCAATTGCCGTCACTGTCACTCGCCGTAAACGTGCCGTCTAAATTTAATGTCAACGCGGCGAATTGATCGTCGCCATATTGCATTTTGTACGTATCGACGGCCACCGTCCCGTAAATGTACTGCATAGGGCTGCCAAAGCGCATGTCGTCGTAAATATCGCAATCGGCCGTCACATCATACGAACCCCAGTCGACGCCCGTCATGTGCACCGCTTCAAACGGCATCACTTCTGGAAGCATGGTGTAATACAGATAGACGTCGGCAACGCCCGGCTGGTCGACGATGTCAAACCCCTTTGACATGGCTTTTTTGGCAAAGCGCGGATTGCCCGTATCGATGCCGACCTCGATCAATTCCAAATCGGCGATGTCGATGAGTTCTGCGCGTTCGCTAAACGCGGCAATGTATACCGGCATGCCCTCGCTTTTTTCATTTAAAGCCGTCAACTTAAGCGGTTGATTGTATAGGCTCTTAGCCGGCAATTCGCGTTCTTTAAACGCCTTGTAAATAACGCCGATGGCGCCTTCCGGCTTTGACAATAGCGCCATCTTAAAGTCGTCGGCGGCGACGGTGAAGCTGACGCGTCGCGCCACGCCGTAATCGTCCATAAAATCGTAATCGATCTCCAGTGAATAGTAATCGTTTTCCACATTCTTATATAAGATCAAATCGTCGTTGTCCAACCCGTATTGCAGTGTTTTAACTGCAGCAGCTATGTCGTCGTCTATATAGTTCCACATCTCTCCCCCGACGAAGTCGTCTATGGCCTGCGGAATGTAGTCATAGGCAAAGTCAGTTAACAATTCGCTCGAAGCGTTTAGTCTGGCGAGCATTTCCCCGCTAGTCAGTGGCTTTAACTGTCCTCCTGAAATATCGAAGTGATACGTCTTGACGATTCGATCGCTGCCGACTTCACTGCCCTCGTAAAAGAGATCCTGCTTTAAGCTGATCGACAGTACATCGTCGTAGATATAGGCATCGTAATCCACTTTGAGATAGTATAAATACTCCGTTTCAAGGGCTTCAAAGGCCAAGGTCGCCATTTCTTCATTCAATCTTTTGGCGAGCGCGCTATCTTCAGTCAACTGCGGCACTCTGAGCATCATCCCCTGCGGAATCTGTTCGCTAAAATGATATGTTCTAACCTCTCCCGTATACGGATCGGCTTCGGATTCGACAACGCTGTAGTCCAACTGATTAAAGTACTCGACATTCGACAAATCCGAATCGACGACAAAATTGGCTACGCCCTCTAAAAAACTGGCGTTGCGGTATTCCGCCGCAGCGTCGACGTCTTCATCTGCAGTCGTTTCAACGGCCAGCTCAGTCGTCTCTTCGGTTTGCTCAGTTTCATCGGCGAGCACTGTCGTTTTAGATGGTTCAGCCGCTTCGTCCCCTTTTATCGCCTTGCCGCAGTCGCTACAAAATTTATCGTCACGATCAATTTCCGCCTCGCAGTGCGGACAGGTTATCGCCTCTGCGCGCTCAGTCGACGCCTTCTCAACCGATTCAGTATCATCTGTTCGATCAATTGCATCGTCATTTGAACAGGCCACTAGCGCAACCGACATCGCCAACGTCAAAATCAAAATCATCAACAGCTGCTTATTATTCATGTTGTCCTCCCTTACAATCGCTTCATCTAAGTGAAATTATAGCAAAGACAGCTAAAAAAGTCTGCAAAAAAGCAAAAATAAAATCTTTTGTGCACGACTGCCCTTTTTAGGGTATAATAGATTGAATCTAGATTGGCATAAGCATTTGCCGCAAAACAAAGCACTACCAAAGGAGTAAATATGAAACTAGGAATTGTCGGATTGCCCAACGTGGGCAAGAGCACGTTGTTTAACGCCATTACTAAAGCCGGTGCCGAATCGGCCAACTTTCCATTTTGTACGATAGAACCCAACGTCGGCGTCGTCGCCGTACCAGACGACCGCCTACCGGTTTTGCGAGATATGTACGATTCCAAAAAAGTCGTCAATACGTCAATTGAATTCTACGACATCGCCGGCCTCGTCAAGGGCGCCTCAGAAGGCGCTGGACTGGGCAATAAGTTTTTATCGCACATCAGAGAAGTCGCCGCGATCGTGCACGTCGTGCGCTGTTTCGACGACGAAAACGTCGTCCACGTCGAAGGCGGCGTCGATCCGCTGCGCGACATCGAAGTCATCAACTTGGAACTGATTTTGTCGGACGTCGACATGCTGCAGCGCCGCATCGAAAAGACGCGCAAAGCGCTCAAGGGCGACAAGACACTACAGGGCGAGATGGATATTTTAGAAAAGATCATCGCCGTCTTAAACGACGGCAAGAGCGCCCGCACCATCGACTTTGAAGGCGATGAAATCGACTTTGTCAAATCTTTAAATCTATTGTCGTATAAGCCGATCATCTACGCCGCCAACATCTCGGAAGACGACATCTTAGACGACGGCGAACACAACGACTACGTCGAAAGCGTCAGCGCTTTTGCCGCCACCGAAAACGCCGAAGTCATCACGTTTTGCGCCAAAATCGAAGAGGAATTGGCGACGCTCGACGACGCCGATCGCGCCGAATTCTTACAAGACCTCGGCATTGCCAAGGCGGGGCTCGACAAATTGATCGGCGCCTGCTACAGCCTACTGGACTTGATTAGCTTTTTGACGGCCGGGCCGCAGGAAGTGCGCGCCTGGACGATTAAAAAGGGCACTAAGGCGCCCGCCGCAGCCGGCAAGATACACAGCGACATCGAAAGGGGCTTCATACGCGCCGAGACGATTACCTACGATGAACTGATCGCCTGTGGCAATATGGCTAGCGCCAAAGAAAAGGGCTTGATACGCTCTGAGGGCAAGGAGTACATCGTCAAAGACGGCGACGTCATCCTCTTTCGCTTTAACGTTTAAAACGACGAGAACTGAAAAAGCCTGCCGGTACATCGCGCGATGTCCGCAGGCTTTTTTTAGTGCCCTCGCCATTACTACTCGGGCGCGTGGTCTTCGTTTTGAAATTGGACGCTAATCCGTTCGATGCGCATATTGTCGACCTTACTAATCGTCAACAACAGCGACTGATACTCAAATTGATCGCCCGCGTTGGGATAGTTGTCCAGTTCTTCAAGACACCAGCCGCCGACGGTTATCGCCTCGCTGTCCAAATCGTCCTTTTCCCATTCCAGCCAATCGGCAAACTCGGATAGCGCCAAATCGCCGTCGATGCTAAAGCTGCCGTCTTTTTGCTCGACGATGTCGCTTTCGACAACATCGCTTTCATCCCATATATCGCCGACGATAAATTCCATGACGTCTTCCAACGTCACTATCCCCATCGTACCACCGTATTCATCCGTGACGATGCCGAGATGCGACTTGGATTCCAAAAAGACGTTTAATGCCGTCGGCAGACGCATTGACTTATAGACGTAAACGACGTCGAGTAAAATATCTCTAATGTCAACTTGCGGGTCTTCTATCACTTTCTTATAATATCTGTTCAGCGGCAAAATACCGATGATTTTATCGATCGATTTGTCGTACACCGGCAAGCGCGAATAATTGGATTCCGCTATTTGCGCCTTGATGATCTCAATGTCGTCGTCGATGTCAATCGCGTACATATCGACGCGCGGCGTAAAGACATCGCTGACCGGCACGTCGGAAAAGTCGACGACTGAATAAAGTAAATCGATGTCGTCTTCTTCGATGACGCCCTGCTGTTCAACCGTTTCGATTAAACTGTTTAGCTCTTCTGTAAAAATGCGATCTTCGCTATCTTCAGCGTCATCGCTCTCGTCGGACACCTTAAATACGTTGACAATCGGTTTGACGATGGCGATTGGAATTGCAAAGACGAACATACAGGCTTCGACAAATGGCGCCGTCAGCACCGAGAAAAAAAGCGGATTGTTAGAAGCGTAGATCTTCGGTACGATTTCACCGAAGATTAAGACGATAATGGTCATAACGGCGGCGCTAATCGGCGCGCCCTGATCGCCAATTAAAGAAATGCCGATGACGGTCGCAATCGACGAAGATGCGATGTTGACGAGATTATTGCCAATTAATATCGTCAGCAACGCGCTCTCAAAATTGTTGTAAACCTTGTGTGCAGACTGAGCGCTCCTGCTCTTTTCTTTATCAATCGCCTCTAAACGCGATGGCTGCAAGCTGGAAAAGGCAATCTCCGAACCGGAAAAGGCCGCCGACAAAACGATCAATAACACAATGACGATGATGTTAACCAACATGGGACGCACCCCCTTTGGGCAAATCGTTTGCCACGGCGTCGTCTTCATCCCAAATGTCGCCGACCAGTTGCTCTAAGATGTCCTCGATGGTCATAACGCCACATGTGACGCCGTCTCGATTGGCGACAATTGCCATATTGACTTTGGCGACGCTCATCTTCTTAAACACTTCGTCAATTGGCTCGTCACATTTGACGAAGAGCGGTTTGTCCATCAACTGTCTTAACGCCGTCAACTGCGGCTGTTTCGCGTAGGACTTTAAATATTTTCTAATTTGCAAAACGCCGACGATATTGTCGAGATCGCCGTCGTAAACGGGCAGACGCGAATGCGTGCTCTGCTTAATCTTTTGCAGCGCCTTAGACTGCGCATCGTCAATTGAAAGCGCCACAATTTCAGATCTATCCGTCAGTATTTGCGACGCCGTCGTCTCGCCAAAATTGAGCGCAAATCTAAACAACTCCTTATTTTTATCCTGCCTTTCATTGCGTGGCATACTTTCGACAATTCTATGTAAATCCTGCTTCGAAATGTTAATCGACGATTTGGGAATGAGCACTTGTATCAAAAACTTACTGATTTTAGTCAATAAAAAATTGACCGGCGACATCAGTTTCATCAACGCGTAAAGCGTATTTGATAAGGCCAGAGCATAGCTGTAACTCTTAGATTTGGCGAGTACTTTGGGAATTGTTTCGCTGATCAAAAACACCACCAGCGTCATGACGATTGTAGAATAGATTATCGCCCACCGTCCCCATAATTTTGTCGTTAGCAACGTCGCTATCGACGCGGCAAAGATATGTGCAATATTGTTGCCGACCAACAATGTGGTCAGCGTGTCTTCAAAATTTTCAATGATATACAAGGCGCGAATCGCTTTGACATTACCGCGTTCGGCCTCAATTTTAACCCTAAACTTATTCACTGAAGCATAGGCAATTTCACTAGATGCAAAAAAACCGCCCAATAAAACAAGTAATACCAGCGTTACAAATAATATCCACGTGTCACTATCCATGACGGACATTTCCCTCCATTCAGTACGACATGCCCGCCCACGAGCACATATCAGACCGTAAACGCCCCGACGCCTACTCACAGGCGATAATTGCTTAAGCAATTATATAGTCATTGCGCCGTTTTGTCAATAATTTGCGACTGTTCGCTGCGCACCGCGCGCGCTTTAGGCGGAATCACCGCGTCGGTTTTTGCGATACAGTGTATAAGACGATGCAAAAATGAGTAAATAACCGACATAGCTGAGCGGCTGCGGATACTGCTTTAAAAAAATCACGCTAAACAGGGCCGCAAAGATGACGCCGTAGTAGTTATAAATCGACACTTCGCTGGCCGGTGCATGCTTGTAAGCCAAGGTAATGCCGTATTGACCGAAGCCGGCAAAGACGCCCGCCAAGAGCAAATAAAACAATTGCATTTGCGTCATCGGCTGATAGTTAATAATCACAAAGGGCAATAAGGCGATGGTAGTAAAGGCCGAAAAGGCAAATATAATCGTCAACGGGTCGACTTTTCCGCTCATCGCCCTGAGCGACGTATAGGCAATCGCCGCAAATATGCAGCCGGATAGCGAAATCAAATAGGGAATTATAGCGCTTGAAAAAGTCGGCCTGACGATAAACAGCACGCCAATAAAAGCCACTGCGATGGCGACGATTTGATAGCGCTTGGCACTTTCGCCTAAAAAAAGCCAGCTGAAGACGATTACAAATATTGCGTTCATGCGCAAAATAATATCGGCATCCGATAAGACCAGGTGACTATAGGCGTAAAAGTTTAGCACGATGCCCAAAGTGCCGGCCACGACGCGAATCAGCAACAGACGATAACAGCGAATCCCACTTAGTCGTTTTTTTCGCTTATAAAAAATCGCGCCGGCGACGAACATAATCAGCGCCGAGCGAAAGATAGATTTTTGAATAGCCGGTAAATTGCCGGACAACTTTACAAAGAAGGCCATCAAAGAAAATGAAAACGCCGAAATTATCATCATCACGACGGCATAGCGCCTTTCGTTCAACTGCTCTGCTCCTCGATGTCGATGCCGTTTTCACCGTCGATTGCCATGACCTTCACCTTGACGACTTCGCGCAAACTGGTCGGCACATTTTTGCCGACGTAATCTGGCCTAATCGGCAACTCGCGATGTCCTCTGTCAACTAAAACGGCGAGTTGAATGGACTTTGGCCGCGCGATGTCCATGACGGCGTCGAGCGCCGCGCGAACGGTTCGACCAGTGAAGATGACATCGTCCACCAAAATCACAGTTTTGCCAGCAACAGCCACGCCGATGTCGCTTTTATTGACGACGGGCGCTTCCGATTTTTGTGACAAATCATCGCGGTACAGCGTGATGTCAATGCGCCCTACCGGAACCTCAACCTGTTCAATACTCTGAATTTTTTGCGCTATCAACTCGGCCAAGGGCACGCCGCGCGACAATATCCCCACTAAGACGACATCGCTTACGCCCCTATTGCGCTCGATAATTTCGTGTGCCAAGCGCGTTATCGTGCGCATCATACTCTTTTCATCTAAAATGCTAGCCTTTAAACTCAAACTTTTCTCCCCAGTTTTTCAATAAACATCTGCATTTTGCTCGGAATTGGCGCCGTGAAGGACAGCGTCTGACCGCTGCGCGGATGGACAAACCCCAAAGTCTTAGCGTGTAGCAACTGCCCCTCGCCCGATTGTCGATCTCGCTTTACACCGTACAGCGGATCGCCGACCAGCGGGTGGCCAATCGCCGCCATGTGTACGCGTATTTGATGGGTGCGACCGGTTTCCAACTGACACTCGACCACTGAAATCTCGCCGCATCGCTCTAATACCGCATAATGCGTCACGGCATTTCTACCGCTCCTTTGGTCAATCGCCATCTTTAAGCGGTTGTTGCGATTGCGCCCGATCGGCTTATCAATCGTACCGCCATCGCGCTTAAAACCGCCCCACACGACGGCAATGTACTTGCGTTCAACCGAGTGTTCTTTGAGCTGCTGCGCCAAACTGCGATGTGCGACGTTATTCTTGGCAACCATCAACAAACCAGACGTATCCTTGTCGATGCGATGGACAATCCCCGGTCTGATCACGCCTCCTATATCGGATAGGTCTCTTATGTGATAGAGCAGCGCGTTGACGAGCGTTCCACTGTAATTGCCCGGCGCCGGGTGAACCACCATGCCGGCCGGCTTGTTGACGACGACGACGTCTTCATCCTGATAGACGATTTCGATGGCGATGTCCTCGGCGACGACATCGAGCGGCTTGGCTGCTGGCATTTGCAGCGTAATCGTTTCGCCGCTGCTCAACACGTGATTTTTTTTGACGACTTTTTTAGCGCTCGACGTCAATAGACCGTCTTTAATCCAGCGCTGCACGCGATTGCGCGAAATGCCATCAAGCGCCTCTACTAAATAGCGATCTACTCTGACGCCGTCGTCATCCGCTTCTACATTAAACCTTATTATTTCCATTAGAGTTTTCCCAACATCTGTTCGACCAGGCGCGCCGAATTTTTAGCTGCCTCTTTGGCAAAGATGTCGAAGTCCGCATCTGCCGAACCGTCCGCCCTGTCCGAAATGGCGCGAATGACCACAAAGGGCACGCCGTTGAGTTGACAGACATGGGCAATTGCCGCCCCTTCCATCTCCGTCGCAGCGGCGTCGAACTCATTTAATATATCGGCTTTTTTAGCGGCGTCGGCCACAAAAATATCGCCCGAAACGATGCGGTCGCTATATATTTTATGATTTTCCACATCATCCTTGAGCAATTTCAAAGCCAAATCCGCCAACCTCTGGTCGGCTTTAAAAAAAGATGTCTGCATACCCGGTATTTGGCCAAGTGCATAGCCGCCACCCTCACTGACGTCGACGTCGTGCTGCGCCAAATCGGTCGACACGACGACATCGCCCGGTTCGAGATGATCTTTTAAAGCGCCCGCCACGCCGCTATTGATAACATGCGTCACGTCAAACTGACTAATCATAATCTGCGCGCAGAGCGCCGCGTTGACTTTGCCGACGCCCGATACCGCGACAACTGCCGATTTGCCATTGAGTGCGCCGCTGTGAAAAGTAACCCCGGCAACGGACGACCGCTCGACGCCAGTCATGCGCTCGATCAATAAATCGACCTCATAGCTTAAAGCTCCAATTATTCCAATTTTCATTATTCTATCTCCAAACATCTAACTATACACTATCATACCACAAATTAGACAATAAAAAAACGCCAATTACAGGCGTCAATGGTAATAAATGCGTTATCCAAAATATTTAATGTATTGATTGCTGGTCGCCAGTTTAACGCCGTGTGAAAAATGGCTATCGGTGCGCAATTTTTTATCGTATAAACCAAACTTAATGTAAATCGGCTTGTCCTTTAAGCGCGGCGCAATTTTAAAAAAGGCTTCCTCATCGCAATGTGTATAGACGATGACTTTCAAGTCCTCCGCCAAAGCGACCTCGACCAATTCTACTAAATCGTCGGGTTGCTCAGACCACTCCAAACCGGAAAAAATTACACCTTCGTCGAGACCGTTGGACTTGACCTTGGCGATTATCTGCGCCGCGCTGTGCTGACGCCTATAAGCATCCGATTTTAAATGTTCGTTAATACAATTTTTACAGGGCATTGAACAGTGGTCGGCGATGACGATCGCGCCAATAAATGGCGCGTCGTTTAGCACATTGTGCACAATGCCCTTGTATTTAATTTGGCGCATATCATACCACCATATCGGCTTCAATTCGCTCCTTTTTATCGTCGACGACAATTTGATTGCGGTCGTTAAACTCGGCCTGCTTGCCGTCGTTAAAGCGACTTACCGGTCTGATGTAACCGGTGACGCGCTGGTAGCGCTCGGTCTTTTGATGGCAGTGTGGGCAAAGTTCTGCACCGCCCTGCACAAAGCCGTGTGTACTACAGACGCTATAGACGGGCGACAGTGAAGTATAAGGTGCTTCGAAGTTCTCGGTGACGTACTTGACGATCGCCTTGGCCTTTTCGCCGCTAATCGACGTTTCCAAATAATTGTGAATTACCGTTCCGCCAGTGTGCAGGGCCTGCAATTTGTGTTGATGCTGGTAAAGCGACTGAATATCCGTCACCTTGCTGACCGGAATGTGGCAACTATTGGTGTAGTAGGGCACTTTATCGCCCTGTGTAACGATGTCGCGATAGATCTTTTTGTCGCGCGTGGCCAACTTATACGCCGTGCTCTCGGCCGGCGTCGCCTCTAAATTGAAAAGGTCGCCGGTTTCTTCTTGGAAGTCCTGCATGCGCTTGCGCATGTATTCCAAGACCTCATATGTAAAGTCGTAGCCCTCCGTCGACAAAATGTCTTTCGCCAGAAGGTTTTCACACATTTCATTGGCGCCGACGTAGCCAATCGTGCTAAAGTGGTTATCCAGCGTGCCGACGTACTCCATAAAGGCCGGCATTAAACCGCGCTTTAACTGCTCGTTTAGGAATTCGCGCTTGATCACTA
>PDWI01005310.1_pt1 | contig 16697 bp, 16 predicted proteins | sample 1430891 | NCBI WGS metagenome assembly PDWI01 (sample SAMN01162508, study PRJNA174530) | Oral metagenome, whole genome shotgun sequencing project. | biome: Marine environment; feature: Marine mammal; material: Swab sample of the gingival sulcus; isolation source: swab sample of gingival sulcus...
CAATGGCTTGACGAAGCTACAAGCTGTTTGTGCAGTGATGCGAAAATTGCTAGTAGCGATGCATGGCATGTTAAAACAGAATCAGTGCTTTGATAGTGAACGCTTTTATCAACTTAGTGATTAGTTTTACTAATTAAAGAGTGTGAAATTGAGTTGACTCGAAACAGAGTATCTTACAGGCGATTTTTTATAAATGACTCTGATAAAGGGTTGATTTCAGCGATAAAATTATGGATATCCTAGTTTACTATTACATACGACAATTATCTTGTTGGACGGGAAAAATCTGATTTTGTCCATATAGTCTTAAAAATACTATCCGGTAGAAGCAAAGACGATAAACAAAGGCTTTCAAAGTCTGTACTTGAGCAGCTTGAAACACTATGTAAAATTAACAATTTTTCTGCCAGTCAAGAAATTCACTAACCCTCTAAATTCCTTCAGTATTTGAACTGTCCACAACGGACGTTTATTAACTTTAAATATACGGAGGCCTATCATGGCTAAATCAAAAAGTACTTCAATGACTAAATCTGCTGCATCTCGAATACAGAGTGCTACGGCAAAATCTGGTGATGGAAAGGTAAGTAAAGGTAGCTTTGCTTCACGAGCACAACGTACTGCTTCTACACCAAGTAAAGGTAGGAAGTAAATTGTAAAGCGGGCATTAGCCCGCTTTCTTTTCAGGAGACTATCATGAAAATATACAGCAAAAATAAGGATATAAGTAACTTAGTGAAGAAAATAATTATATCTGGATGGCAATACCATCGAGGTAAAAAACACCGCTTACTTATAGCACCAAGTGGAAATAAGCTTACAATCCCATCAACTCCAAGTGATTACCGAGCTTTTTATAACTTCCGTCAGCAAGTTAAGGCACTAAGCATCAAAGGAATAAACTATGAAACATAAGCCTCCATATCTAACACAAGGCGAGATAATTCGTTCTATTGCTAAGGCGCTTGGTACTAAAGCGAGTAATAAAAAAATTGATGATTATGCTCGAGGTGGCGATGTAGGTGGATATTATCTACGTGCATTGATGGTCGATGAGCTAATTTATAGACCTATTAAGAAATACATATCAGCACAATTTGCAGATACCTTGCGTTACATTGTGAATTATCATCTTGATGGTTATATAGAAGTAGTAAAAAACGTACCTTTAGACGGAATGCCAAGAGATAAGTCATTACCTTTATTAATTGAGCATGAGTTTTCACTCAAAGCTTCTGGTTTTTTACTTCAGTTCTTTGAGCACTATGGAGGTTTAGTTCCCGAAAGAATGATTTCACACAACGAAAGTACTGTTGCTTTAACTCTTGAACATATTGATCTTAAACATGAAAAGTGGAGTAAAGGTGAACTCCCAAAACTTTCTAGTATTACTAATTTAAATATTAATGAAAGAGACAAGTGCTTATTATTGATTGCTAGAGCAATTGATTTTTTTAGAGACAGATCTAAACAAAGCAAAAACACAAATAGAGTTGTAAAAATTAAAGATAAGAAAAGAGAAAAAATGTCTAATATTGCTTTTAAGGCAACCAGAAGTCATCTACTTTCTACTGAAAATCAATATGATATCGGTAAGCATTTATCACTTGCTTTGATTGAACATAGCAAGAAATATCAAAACCTCCAGACAGGTGCATTTGAATTATATTCCTTGTTGTCATGGAGAAATAATAAGTCGAACGTTATTAAACAAAAAACAAGGTTTATGCTTGATAACCTACGTGTTATCGCTAAAAAAGAAGATCCAAAAAACCTAACTACCTATTTCATTGATTGGTGTGAGGCTAGGTGGTACTTGTTTTCAGGTAATATTGAGCAAGCTAACATTTATTACGACAAAGCTTTTGAAAATAGTCTTTATTCTGCGGGAGAAAACCAGCTAAAAATTATAGATGAAGCTCTTATTGTAGCTGCCAGAGTAGGAGATAAACCATTTCTTAAAAGACTAAAAAATCAGGGCATTGTTTTTGGTATATTTGAAGAACCTTCTACTAAAAAGGAAGTAGTTCAAGAATGGGAAATTAAAGAATGGGCTAGTCACTTTAATCAGAAAGTCCCTCAAGACATTCTTTTTGAGGACATTAAGTATGAGGTTATTGGCTTCAATACTCCGATGATAATTACCGAAGATAACCTACCAGAACCTGATTATAGAAACCCAAACAGGGTTTTTCATACAATAGTAGAAGGACGAAGAAAGTCTATACATCAATTAGTCTGGTATGTAATGAACAACGAGCCAAATATTGTTAAAAAACTATTAGACAAGGGGGCTAGGGTCGATATTAAATCAAAGTCAGGTGAAACGCCGATTATGATGGCACTTCAACACTTAAGTGAAATTAATAATCTTTTTGGCGTTACAGATAAATTATTTGAGCTTATTTCATCAAAAGAACATAAGCTCGATACTCTAAATATTAAAACCCAAAAAAGAAGGTATCTCCCTATTCTTTTCGCTGTTGAGTCAGGGCGACCAAAGGTAATTCAAAAAGTGATAGAAATGGGAGCTGACGTAAACACTAGAGGGAACACAGATAATAGGACTGCTTTGTATCATTGCCTTGTTATTATTGATGCTATTAAAAATTACAAGCAATATTCACACAATCAGATTGCAAGTCTAGATAACCCAACTAATGAATCCCTGGAATCAATTAGAAGATACTCAAGTGGATTATCAGGTATTACCTTAGAACATCAAAAAACTTTTATTAATAAATACTTGAAAGACCCACTGTTTAGAAAAATCATGAATTCAGTAACTCAAATTGAAAGTGAAAAAGTCTTAAAGCTAAAAATTGATAAAATGCGAGAGATTGCATCAATATTGATTAAAACAGGAGCAGATATTTATGTGGAGCATAAGATCGAAGGATTAACTAAAACTCCGCTAATACTTGCTACTGAAATAGGGGAAGGTGATTTATTGTGCCAGCATAACTAAAACTTATTGTTAAGCATTGAAAACAACGCATAAAGGGTCTAGTGTAGCTAAGATGAGCAATCTCAGAGATAAACTATTACAAGCCTACCAGGAAGGAACTTTTCTTGAAATTACTCAGCAAGCGTATTTTGACAATAGTAATGATCGAAGTGTTATCGGTAAAAAAATAGCTGAAATACATAATGAAGGCTTAATCAATGCTATTAGTGAGTTTCGGCACTTAACTAGAAATTCAGAAAAACTTGATTTTTTTACACTTACTCATGTTCTTCAGGATGTAATTCCTTTGTTAAGTTCTGATGTTGAGCCAGTCATGGATTGTGTTAGACATTTAGTCTCTGAAGCAGGTGATGATATGTCTGCTGGTTCTCTTTATCCTCCTTTCATTGAATTTTGTAGTGCTGATTCTGAACGATCAAAAAAAGTGTTAGAACTGGTTAACAATGAATCAGAAGCATGGATTGATTTTATTTCACCAGCAATCTCTTCTGGTGCAAAGTTACACTTATCCGAATATGTTGAAGAAGCAGTTAAGTTATCTAGTGATGAGAATATTCATGTAAGAATTAGAGCCATTTTTTCATTAGGTAAAATAGATTACTGTCAAGACAAGGGTTTAATCAATAAAGCTCTAGAGTCCCTTAAATTGGTAGTTGAATCAGAAAATGATGATCAACTACTTGCCAACGTCCTTAGATCAGCATTTTCATTATATGAAGCTGATAACAGCTTAGAAAATGATGTTGAAGTGATTATCAACCAATGTTTGGTCAAAGGTGGTGATCAAATGCTGCATCAAGCCTCTGATTTACTTTGGCGAAGTACAAAAGAGTTACCTGGTCATTGGCGTGAAAGTCTCTTAAATTCATTGGGGAATACTAATCCAGTGCATAATGGGACATTAAAAAACATTAATTACGCATTGAAGAATATAGTTGATTTGGGTTATGAAGAAAGGGCTATCCAATTTATTGAAAAGTTCTTAAAGACTAATCCAGACGTTTCTGTAGAAGTCTTTGGATACTTAACTCGAAGAGTCTATGAAAATGATTATGCATTTTTGCAGTTGATTGTAACCCGATGGTTTTTATCAAAAGAATATGTGCTTGGAAAAGCAATACTTGAACTCTTAAGTGTTGGAATCGATAGTGGTATTGCATTAACAGCAGATCTAAACCAACTTAAAGATTTGCCTGAAGGAATTAATATCTTTATAACTAGAAAGGCGATTGGGTGGCTTTATACAAAGCCTGTAAGTGCTGCTAGTTTTATTGTTTCCTTAATTGATTCAGCATCAGATGCTGAACTTGAAGAGATTGAAAATTTACTCTTTGATCCATTGTTGCTAAGTTATGGCAAGGTAAAAGATTATCTTGATAAAAACTCAGCAAGCTATTCTGAAAAAGCTAATAGTATTATCAATTCAGTAAAAAAACGATTAAAAGAATATCATGAAGGCTTAAAAACAGATTGTAAAATACCAGAATTATTACCGTCACAAACCCACCGAGATACTCACTTAAGATATTTTAATTATTTGATGCAAAAGTCTAAAAAGGAGGCGGAAAGTCAGTCCGTATTTTTAAGGTTGATTAAACACTCAGTTTTGTTGTATGGCAGATCGTCTACTGATTATATGCAAATGGCAGATGAGAAACCACAACGTTCTGAAACACCATTACAAAGTTTTAGCACATCAATTGAGATGCCATCTCTAGAATTTGTTGACCCCTTTGGGCTTGACTATATGTTGCGTGTTTGTCGTAATGAGGGGTGCAATTCTTGAAATTAATTATCCGAGAGTATTTAGCATCACTAAAAGAAAGGGATGAACTAGATGCAATTTTACCTGACTTATTGAGCCAAATGGGGCTAAATGTTTTTATCTTGCCTAGTCGTGGAACAAAAGAATATGGGGTTGATATTGCAGCTGTGGGTAGCATTGATGGAGGACAAGAAAAGGTATACCTCTTCTCTATTAAAGCTGGAAACCTCACTCGGAGCACTTGGAATGGATCTTCTGATCAAGCATTACGTCCTTCATTAGATGAAATTCTTGATGCATTTATTCCATCAAGAATCCCGTCGAAACATACTGATAAACCTATCGAAATCTGTTTATGTTTTGGCGGGGATATTGAATCAAAAATTAGGCAGGAAGTGTCTGGGTATACAGCTAAGAACCAAAGAGATAATTTAGTTTTCAGCGAGTGGAATGGTGATAAATTAGCAGAAATGATACTGAATAACTTTTTACATGAAGACCTTATCCCTGACAATTATCGTTCAATGCTTAGAAAATCATTAGCCTTGTTAGATGAACCTGATATTTCTCATAAGCACTTTGGGCATTTAGTTTATATATTAGTATCAACAGAAACAAAAAATGATAAAGAAACGCTTAGGATACTAAGACAACTAAATATAAGTTTATGGATTCTTTTTTCTTGGTGCAGAGAAGCGAATAATCTTGAGTCGGCTTATCGCTCTGCTGAATTGACTCTATTGAATGCTTGGGAATTATGTAAGCCCTTTTTGGATAAAAACACGAAGATAAGTATATCTGTCAGAAATGTATTAGATTCTGTGCATTTTGTTTATCAGACAGTATGCAATGAATATCTTACTAAGAAGATAATACCTTATGCCAATAAAAGGCATACATTATCTCGTGCAGTTAACCCCTCCACATCTGTAGATGTAAATCTTAAACTGTTTGACGTATTTAGCCGAGTAGCTATCAGAGGACTGTGGATCTATTGGGAGAGAGCAAGAATTCCACCAGGAAACCAAGCACTGTATCAAGCAAAGAATTCTGAAATAGATGAGTATTCAAATGCTCTTAAAGGATTAATTACTAATAACCCAATTTTATTTTCTCCCTATAAGGATGATCAGGCTATTGATATTTTTATAGCACTTTTCTTTTTATCTTTAGATTTAAGAAATAGAGAGGATATACAGACATGGTTAAGTGAATTGGTGCATCAAATAGACTTTAGCTTTGTAACTCATGGAAAATACCCTTGTAATCTACATAGCTATCATGAGCTTATTAAGCATCCAAGAGAAAAGGATGTTGATTATCGTAAAGAGGTTACTGCTGGGAGTATTCTATATCCAACAATTTCATTATTTTCAGCCTTACTAGACCTTGATGATATTTATGAGAAAGTGCAAGAAATAAAAAATGAATCAATGCAACATTGTAACTTTCAATTGTGGTATCCAGATAATGTCTCAGAAGAATTCTTCTATACAGATAAAGATAAGCATGGAGCTATTCTAAGTGATGTGTTTGTGGATAAAAGTAAGAAAGAATTACTTGATCAGGTTTTTGCTGAATGTGAACACTCAAATAGCTTTGAAGAATTAACAGCCATTAAACTTCAGGTATGGCCGTTAATTATTTTGGCTTGTAGGCATTATCGGTTACCAGTACCTGTTCATTTTTTACAGGTGATTAGGCCTTCAGGCATTTAACTAACTTTGGAAGCTTTTTATAGTTACAAGTATTTATATTCAAAATTGCCCCGTAAAACCAATACAGGCTAAACTGTAATCCCCCCGAAAAATAACAGCAGTTATCAGTAGAAAATTCTAATAAACTTTAATCAGGAGTTTTCTATGAAAAAATCACGTTACACAGACACACAAATCATTGCGATCCTCAAGCAGAATGAAGCCGGCACACCGGTTGCCGACTTATGCCGGGAACACGGTATGAGTCAGGCCAGTTTCTACAAATGGTGTTCGAAGTATGGCGGCACGGATGCGTCATTGACTCATTCGCTTTGTCATATGAGTATGTTTAAATAAGGGTATTAACTTCTAAATAGGACAATTTACTCTGGCATAAATTCTATTTCATCAAATCTTATTACTTTCTTTTTTATTAGATAGGAAATAACAACAATCATTAAAAATACAAAAAATGAGAAAACAATTCCAGACAACAGATATCCACCTAGGAGTAATAGAAAAAGACCAATAATACCAAGCAAAAGGTTTTTCTTATCATTTTTTAAAAGTAGTCTACTCTTGCAGGAAGGATATTTATATTCCGGAGTTTGTGATTTACTTTTTTCATCCAAATAACTCACGAACTTATGTTTTGTTAAACAAATTGGGCAATTTAACTCAGCTTCCTTGAGCTTATCTCCAATAATCATTATCCACAGGCCGCGGTTGCTACTGCAGAAAATCCACTTGGCACAATGAACCCTGCAAAAATTATTCTTAGTCTCCCTGGTATTTGTGAAAGAAGACCCGAAATTAAAGTTGCTCCAATACCTGTATCACCTGCACAACTCGGTGTACTATTTAAAACGTTAGCAATACTTATAAAAAATAAAGCAGCCGCCAATACAGGAATAATATATGGAAAAATAACAGCAAAAACTCCTGTAGCCGCAGAGGTTTCAACTACTATCGGAATTAGGTATAAAAGGGCGGAGAACAATGTTGCTAGCCACCCCCCATTTGTACCTCCACTAATCTTATAAACCCCATCCCCAATAACTGGGTCAGTAATAATATAATATAACCAAAGCCACTCCAGCCTCCCGGTATTGATACCGCATCGGTATGTGTCGTTACATCCTTTCCTGCATTTAAGGCACGGGTGATTTCATTCAGGGTTTCCCTGTCGTGTTTTAATAAGGGTAACACCTGACTTCTGTTGATCTGATTTATCTTATAGATTATTTGCCCCGTAGCGATAAAATCATGGATGTCCTAGTTTACCAACGAATTGAATTAAAACCGCCAGCATAACAACAAATAAAACAGTAAATACTATAGAACTTACAATAAGTGCCACCGCTACGGCAACAGAATCATTGCCAGCAATAGTATTAAATGCGAACAACATGCCTGCAATTGCAGCAGCAGTACCTGTACCACACTTTTTGCTCTAAATCATTAAAAATTTTTATCATACCTGTTCTCCTTGCTTGATTGTATTGATTTTGAGTTTTTATAACTTAAATAAAAAATGAGAAAACCTACTAATGGAGTAAGATAGTAAATATATATATTGCCAAATAAACCCTTATCATCTTTAGTAAATAATATATATAAAACCCAAAATAAATATATCGAATCAGACAATCTAGACTTCTTGAATTTAAAAGAAACACACAAATAGATAAAAAACATAACTAGAGCATAATAGAAAAACATTATTAGCTTACCTCTAAGCACTGAAGCGGAGTTGGTAAATTTGGCGAAAATCCTGCTGCCAATCCTAAATCAGTAAGCACTTTACCAAGTATTCCTGCTAAAGCTCTTGCTATTACACCTTCTAGAGCTAAGAACCCCCCAGATAATCCAATAAGTAATCCTGAAGCAAAACACCTTGCATCAAAATTTTCATCAGCCAAGTCTATATAAAATAAACTTAGAAAAGCACCATTTATTCCTATAGCGCCTATTACTGCGGCTAAAAGCCCACCAAAAGTAACTAATAAGGAAATTAGGGTTATACCAATGAATACCCCTAACAAAAATGACCCATTACTCCCCCCACTAATCTTATAAACCCCAACACCTGGGTCAGTAATAATATAACCAAAGCCACTCCAGCCCGGTATTGATACCGCATCGGTATGTGTCGTTACATCCTTGCCTGCATTTAAAGCACGGGCGATATCATTCAGGGTTTCTCTGTCGTGTTTTAATAGCGGTAAAATTTGGTTCATATTTATTTGATTAATCTGGTAAATCTTATTCTGCTACAGTCGTAGCAGAAGAGCACTGGCTTTTTGCAAGGCTTTAAGCAGTTTTTATCCAGGCTAAGCCACCCCCATACTTATAAGTGTTTTTTATAAATGACTCTGATAAAGGGTTTGATTTCAGCGATAAAATCATGGATGCCCTAATTTACTGAGTTTACTATTTAACCAACCTCATATAACATTATAATAAAAGCCATCAAAAATACTAACCCCAAAACTAAAAAAGCCCTAGTTTCTGATTTATAAGTCTTTGTAGTTTTATGTGCCAACCAGCTGTTTCTATTATTCTTAGAAGCATAGTAAACATTAATTTTATCTCCAACCTTGATTTGTCTCCAAAAAAAATGGCTATCATGATTCTCAAACCCATACGGATCTGTGTGAGCTACTCTATATTTTCTGGCACCTCTTCTGGTTACACTTCCATAATATCTGTTTCCATCAATTTCATATTGATAAGAAATTAGTGGATAGTAATAGATGATATTATGATACTGCTGGGGTGCTTCCAAGGTTCCTTCATCAATATTTAAAACATGGGCAATAGTCCCTACCCCTTTTCTTTGAAGTCTAGAAAAATATAATGCTAAAAAAAGTATTGAAAACAAAAGAAGTACACCAGCTAATAATTTCATAATAATTACTTACAGTTTTGAGCTTGTGCTATCAACCAATTTGATGCGGAAGCAAAAGCCGCAAGAGGATTAGCAATGGCAGTAACAAACATACCTACTAATAGACTCATAATAGCAAACAATGTCATAACAAAAAGACAGGCCCCACATCCCTACCTAAACAATCACCTCCTGTTTTTAAAACATCAAACACAAATTTAGCCATTGTCAGCAGACGTGCAATATTAGCAAGAGATCCTATTACGTTTTTAGATAGTGGAGATAAAGTACTAGATAAAGCATCCAAAAAGTTATAAAAAAATGTTAGCACATTAATTATATAACCTAAGGCAATAACCCCCCCATTACTCCCTCCACTTATCTTATAAGATCCATTTCCTACAATAGGATCTGTAATGATATAACCAAAGCCACTCCAGCCTCCCGGTATTGATACCGCATCGGTATGTGTAGTTACATCCTTGCCTGCATTTAAGGCATGGGTAATTTCATTCAGGGTTTCTCTATCGTGTTTTAATAAGGGTAGTATCTGACTTCTGTTGGCCTGATTTATCTGATAGATTTTTTGCCCGGCAGCACTGGCTTTTTGTAGGGCTTTGACTGCTGAAATGGCATCCGGCTTGGGTTGTCCAAAGAAGGTATTGACATTGGGTTCGTAACCAATAGTGCCATAACCTGCTGCCAGTTGGTAATAACCACCTGCATGAGGGTATTGCTGATTATTTTGGTTCATGAATTATCCGTAACGCCCTGCTATACCGATCAGTATATCATCTCGGGTCAGTGAGACAATTTAAGCTTGATAAACGGATTTTAAGGTACACACCCCCGGACTTATAGGCAGTTTTTACTTGGGCTTAATGGTTTATTTGAGTTACTTTTTATAATTCTGGCTATCCTTTTTATTGCCTTTTACTCTGACCCCAATTACTTATCACTCACATTTTATTATTTCACTTTTAACTCAATTCCTAAATTCACTCCTAATGATTCCTTTTTTTTCAACAATACTATGATAAAAATCCCAACAATTATGACTAAAATGGAAGAGATAATAAAAATGGCATTTTGAAAGATAATTGCTTATTAAATAAAGAGTATCCAATCAGAAGGCCAATACTGTGGTTAATCCTGCGAAAATTAAAAACCTTCCACACCCCCCTACTTATGGGCACTTTTTTCTTAATTTAATACCATCAAATACATCATTAATAGATTAACTAAACACCTAATAGCTTTTTTACCTGTTGTTTTAAACGGCCGTGTATCAATTGGTATAAAGAGAATTTAGGTCCTGTTTTGTCGAAAGATAGGGCGTACATAATCTCGGTCGTTCCAGAGTATCGCTTTTTGTATGTCCCCTCGTCGTCTGAGTACATAAAATTAAATCGGGTTAATTCAGGGTTGTTAATACTACTTTCAATTTCTTTGGTTAACATGGTAGTCAATAATGAATAACGATGTCCGTTTTCTGTCTCAAAACCACTTTGGTAAGGATGAATAGTTTTTCTATCAACAAAGGAATAAAGTGCGGCGACTGGTTTATCACCAAAGTGCAGTATTTTAAAGCTTACCTTATTTTTAGGTAATAGACGCTTAAGCACGCGACGATGAAATTTAACAAAGTTTTCTTGCTCAAAGACACTGTGTTTTTTCATTTCACTACGTCGTAAGCGATTTAAATCAGCCAATATTTCAACTGATTTATCTACTTGGGATACATCATCCACACGATCAATAGTGTAATTTTGTTCGGCTTCCAGCCTTGAGAAGGTTCTTGTGATGTTGTTACGCATTTTTTTACACAAACTCATTAAGTAATCTTTGTAAGTTTCTGGTAAATCAATGTAAGTTCTGAATCCTTTTTCTTTTATTTCTCTGGCTATACCAAAAGAACCGTTACTGATTTCTTTTGTAAATAAGCGAGAAAGGTAAGAGTCATCGAGTAACTCATGGAATTTCATCCCATCCCATAGCGTATTATTTTTAGATAAAAACTGTGAAAAACAGTCCAGAACTTGTTCTTCCTCCCCTGTTTGAATAATTAAGTCCATGTATTCACCAAAAACAAAACTACCGTCTGTTTCGCCTGTGCCTAAAAGGATTAACTGACGACTGCAAGGAAAGTATTTTTTGGGATTGTTGATAATTTGAAAAGGGGCTATCCCAATAATTTGATGATGCTTATTGGTGCAGGTAAGAATATAGAGTTGACGGTTACCGTCTCTTGCATAGGTTTCCCACCACGTATAAAGCCATTCCCAAGAGATAAAAACAGTGCCTTTAGGGGAGCTCTCATTCATTGCATTCCACTGATCGCGCAGTGCAAAAAATTCATCAACTTTGCTAATAACAGAAACACGCAGTGATGATGCTACAGATTTCTCCTCAGTTTTTTCTGAGCAACAACTTACTTCTGGTGTTTGCATAGAGAGTGGTGACACCTTTCCTTTTTGATCTACAGGGTCCTTTTTATATTAACTTACTGAAAATTTAGATAAAAATTATAATGTAAGACTAACCTGATTGTATAACTTTAGCTTATCAAAAACACAAAACACTGCTGAGTGATGACAAAAGGTATTTAGTCAAAGATAAAGCTTATGAATACAACAAACCTTATCTCTAGACCGTTGTTAAGGTATCATAGCAAGCTATGTTAACCATCCATAGCAATAATCAGTTAGAACAGTTGAAAAACCAGTTTTCCAAGCTGATCAAAACACCTTTAAGTAGTGTCTTTGCTACTGAAATCGTAATTGTACAAAATGCTGGAATGGCTCGCTGGCTATCCATGCAATTAGCGGATGCTTCGGGTATCAGTGCTAATACACAGTTCCTTTTTCCTGCTGAGTTTATGTGGCACTTACTCCGTTTAATCTCTGACGATATACCAGAAAAAAACCAATGCACACCAGAGACCATGCGTTTTCATATTATGCGTGAATTAACGCACCACCCTGAAAATTATCCAGAGCTAAAACACTATATTTCTGATGCCACACATAAAAATGAATTAGCCGTCTGGGAATTATCCTGTGAAATTTCACAGTTAATGGATCAATATCTTTTTTATCGTGGTGACTGGATTAGAGATTGGGAATCCACAGAGTGGAGTAGCGAAACAAATTGGCAAGCTCGCTTATGGAAACGCTGTGTTCAAGAGAGAAAACTCACTCACTGGCTAACCTTACAAGATCAATTTAAAGCTAATTTCAACGCGCTAAATAAAAATAAATTAGAAGAGCGTATCAGCTTTTTTTCCATGTCAGCTTTATCTCCTGGATACATCGATATATTAGGGGAATTAGGGAAGAAAACGGATGTACACTTATTTCTGATTAACCCTTGTCAGGATATTTACTGGGGAGATATTCAATCAGAAAAAAGTATCGCTAAAATGGATGCCGAAATCCAAGCTTATATGGATTTACAAAACCCACTATTGGCAAGTATGGGTAAACAAGGCAGAGACTTTATGGATAAGTTACTAAGCTTACCCAGCTACGAAGAACATACCTGTAAAGAAGACGCCGAAGACTATCTGCAAGAAAAGCATGATGCCTTAATGCCTGAAAAAACACTGCTAGAGCTTGTTCAAAGTGATATTGAAAACCTTATTGAACCAACAGCAATGGCAGAAGGCAAAATAAGCCACTTGGATAATAGTATTACAATCAATGCATGCCATACAGCCATGCGTGAGGTTGAAGTACTGTATGACCAGATACTGGATACGCTAAATACTGATAACACGCTAGCACCCAGTGACTTTGTCGTGATGATGCCTGATGTTGAAAAATATGCTCCCTATATAGATGCGGTTTTCTCTGCCTCTAGCCCTGCTTTACCTTTTAGTATTGCAGATCGTGAGGCACTGAATGTTTTTCAAATTATTGAAGCATTAGAAAAAGTGTTTGCATTACCTGATAGTCACTTTGATGTGGAGTCCATTTTCGAACTATTGAATTATACCGACATCAGTGAAAAATTTAGCCTAGATCATAATCAAATTGCTGCATGTAGGGAATTAGCTCAAGCAACCAATATTCGTTGGGGAATTAATGCCGCCAGTCGTAAACAAAATCAACTACCGTACACTGAAGAGCATACGTGGAAATATGCTTTAGATCGGATTTTACTAGGTTACAGCTTAGGTGAAGACATTGAAGCACTCATCACCTCCGAAAGAATCTTTGAATCAGACAGACCCTTGTCATTGCTGCCTTTTACCGATATAGAAGGTAGTGATGCACTTATGCTCGCTAACTTTAAACAATTTACAGACAGTATTTTTTCGATTCAGCAATGGCATACTTTTACACTCAAGCTATCTGACTGGGTCAATAAAACTAAAACCCTGATTCAAACAATAACGATAGAAAGTGCTGATCAGCAACAATTAATTCATGCACTCTCAAGTCTGAAAGAATTAAGTGTATTCACAGCATTTGATCAATCCATTTCATACCCTGTTTTTAATAAAATGCTGATGGCATGTTTCCAGTCGATTTCTACAAATGAAAAATATCTGGGTTATGGCATTACCTTCTGTGCATTAGTGCCAATGCGTAGTGTGCCTTTTAAAGTGGTGTCACTCATCGGAATGAATGATGGTGAATTTCCTCGCCAAGATAAACGGCATAGCTTTGATTTAATGGCAAACAACCCCTTAAAAGGGGACCGTTCAAGACGTGATGAAGATCGCTATTTATTTCTCGAATCACTATTAGCAGCAAGGCAGAAATTAATTATTAGTTTCAATGGCTTAAGTGTTAAAGATAATTCAGATATTCCACCCTCTGTACTGGTCAATGAATTATTGGAAACACTCTCGGTATATACCAATAACACTCCTGAAGCACTGATTACAAAACACCCACTTCAGGCATTTAGTGCGAGATACTTTACTCACCATACTAATGACAAAAACGAAAATAGCCCTGAAAATACATCTGGATTGTATTCTTATGCTAAAGAATACTGTGCGCTCAAACAAAACAATGAAGCGAGCTCACAAGTATTTATTAAAAAACCACTGGAAGCCCCTGACCCCTCCTACCGAGATGTTTCTCTTGTAGACTTCATTAATTTTTATAAAAATCCTGCACGTTACTTCTTAAAACATCGCTTTGCTATCCAAACATTTGATGATGACCCCAGTTTACCTATTAGAGAACCCTTTGAATTAGAAAAGTTTATTGATAGAGATGTAAGAGAGCTGATTTTCAAAGAACACACTCTAAAAACAAACCATGAAAACTCAGCACTTGAAACAACAAACACTGATCAACAGGAGTTAATAGCAAGAGCCAAAGGCCTCTTACCTTACGGTCAAATTGGTGATGAAATTTTCCAAAGAGAAAAACATATCACAGAAAATTTTATTGCACATTTACCCGGTAACGAGGCACATCAACACTATTCAAATCATTATATGAACTTAACGCTTGGTGATTTTTCCCTCTACGGAAATATTGATCAATTAAGCGATAAGGGACGTGTGCTTACACTCGTCTCTAAGCCCTTTGCCAACGATTACATTAGTTTTTGGCTCACTCATCTACTCTTAAATGCAGCGGATGGTTTAAATGGTGAAAAATCCAGCCACCTCTATTCTCCCGATATTGAGCTACACCTGCGCCCTCTTACTGATGCTGAATCAAAATCACGCATTCAAATATTATTAGATTATTATTGGAAAGGCTTGAGCTACCCCTTACTTTTTTTCCCAAAAAGTGCATTTTCAATGTATAAAAAAATGGACACCACAAGCAACAAAGAAGCACAAGATAAATGGCAAGGGAGTGATAGGTTCATGGGCGAAAAAGATAGTTTTGAACACTGGTTATTACACCGTACTTTAAACATGAATAAAAACAACCTTCCTCAGGAGTTCCTTGAGGTAAGCCAGAATATCTTTGGGGCTATGTACGCGCACCAGCTATAGCAAATTAATTTCTCAATAACTAATCAACCCTGAAAAAATCACCTCCTCATTTTTTGTTTCAACATCAGTAATGAAAGAAGAAATGAGTAAGTTAGCTGTTATTTTCCCGCAAGAACTCAGCGAAGAAACAAGCAATAAAAAACTTTTTCAGAAGCGGCTAATGAATAGTATCCACCCCCCTACTTACACGCATTTTTTTATCAATATTCCTAAAAAACTGCCCCAAAGTACAGGGGTGGCTTCAAATTAGGATTAAATATTGGGTCTAGCTTTTTGATATTCAATTAACTGTATAAGTAAAACCCATAGGTCTATACTTATCTTATTAATTGTACATATAGAGGTACTTATGAAAATCGTATCTTTTACTGAAGCTAGAAATGATCTGAAAGCTGTTTTAGATGGTGTTGTGAACGACGCTGATACAACTATAATCACTCGTCGTGACGCTGAAGATGCAGTGGTCATGTCTCTAGAGTATTACAATAGTCTCATGGAGACCGTTCATTTACTTCGCTCCCCTGAAAATGCAGAGCATCTCAACCGCTCGATCGCACAGTATCGTGCAGGTAAAACGACCGCCCGTGAGTTAATTGATGAGTAGTAGTCAGTGTTTACTATCGTGGACAGATGAAGCTTGGGCTGACTATGTGTACTGGCAAACCCAAGATAAAAAAAACTCAAACGTATCAACAGGCTCATTAATGATGTGAAGCGTTCACCTTTTGAAGGGATTGGTAAGCCAGAACCGCTTAAAGAGAATCTATCTGGTTTTTGGTCTCGCCGAATAGATGATACAAATAGGCTTGTGTATGCCGTAGATGAGCAAGCAATAACGATTATTTCATGTCGCTACCACTACTAAAATAGGCTTTATCATCAGCTTCCTGACAAGTACATCAAACGAGACTGGTTTTGCGCTGCCAACCAGCCCATTACACAGGTGTTAAAACTCATTTCTATCGGAGATAAAAAGGACAGCCGTTATTTTAGTTGCAGGCTCTCTCCACAAAGAAACGCACACAGCGGTTAACGCAGTGATAATAAGGGGTAACAGATAAATCAATCAGGTTTTTACGTGGCGTTGTCATACGCTGATTATGCGCGACTGAGTAAGAATTTACCGAAACACCGTACTAACGGTTGTGTATTGTTGATAGAATCGTGAGTGGTTTTTCTAGTCATTGACCTGAAAGACATACAAGAACATAATTTTCGAGGTTATAGGGATTCCCGCTAATAAAGTTTTGTGGGATACAATTCCATAAAACTTACTGTTAGAACTTTAGAGGGGAAATATGAATTTAGAGGAAATGTCACAAGAGGAAATCTTGGCTATTGCAAACCCAATCATGGATAACCTCATGGAAGCATCTACAGAGATTAATCATGAGAGGCATATATTA
>PDWI01005311.1_pt1 | contig 16697 bp, 17 predicted proteins | sample 1430891 | NCBI WGS metagenome assembly PDWI01 (sample SAMN01162508, study PRJNA174530) | Oral metagenome, whole genome shotgun sequencing project. | biome: Marine environment; feature: Marine mammal; material: Swab sample of the gingival sulcus; isolation source: swab sample of gingival sulcus...
TTATACTTGTAATGTTCTTTATAAATATCAATGTTAATAAAATAATGCTTTTTTTATTTTTTTTCCTTTCGTTTAAGCTAGTTTTTATAGGATTGCTTTTTAAGATTTATGAAATATTGTAGCATTTTTAAATAAATATTTATCTAACATGAATAAATATTAAGATAAAATTTGCATTAAAAAAAGGATAAATATGAATTTCATTCATGATTGTCTAAAGGCTAGCGATGAGGTTAATAAAATAATTTACACTTTTTCTCATCAAAGTTTATGCAAAGAACAAAATAAGGGTTTTGGCGGTGATATAAGTAAAAATATTGATATAATTTCTGAGGGTATTTTTATAAAATATCTACAAAAATATGGGCAAATTTATTCAGAAGAGAGCGGTTTTGTAGGTAAAAAATCTAAAACAAAAATCATAATCGATCCTTTAGATGGTAGTGATAATTTTGTCTCAAATATTCCATATTTTGGCTCTTCTGTTGCTTTGGTTCAAAATGGAGTTACAAAACAATCTTTCATTGTAAATTATGCGAATGGCGATGTGTTTTATAAAAATAAAAACAAGCTAAAAAAGGGCAATTTATTTTATCATGAATTTAAAAATCAGAAAATAAACAAACATTCATCGGTGGGTTTTTTTGAAAGATCATACGACAATGTAAAAATGGTCAAAATGTTAAAAAAATTAAACTTAAAATTTAGAAGTTTAGGAGCCTTAGCTCTATCTTTAGCTTATGCAAGGCAGGTTGATTTTTTGCTTTTTTGTGGAAAGGCAAGAAAATTTGATATTGTTGCGGGATTACACATGAATGAAGATTTATTTATAAAAAAGGATAAAAATTTTCTCTTTATAAGCAAAGACAAGCAAAAATTTGATAAAATACTAAAAAAAATATTGAAAGCTGGATAAAATTATGAGTTTTTTAGATTTATTTTCAAAAAAGAAAAAAGTTCAATCCGCACCAGAAGAGGCACCTAGTCATTGGATAAAATGTGATAAATGTAGCTCACTTATGTATTTTAAAGAGGTGCAAAATCGATTTAAAGTCTGTCCTAAGTGCGATTATCACATGAAACTTAGTGCGAGTGAGAGGATTGATTTGCTAAGTGATAAAGATAGTTTTGTGGAATTTGATAGTGAGTTAGCTCCAAGCGATCCGCTTAAATTTGTTGATAAAAAATCATACAAAAAACGCATACAATTAGCTTATGAAAAAACAAGAAAATACTCTTCAGTCATTAGTGGAGAATGTACAATGTTTGATAAAGCTATTCAGCTTGTTTGTTTTGATTTTTCTTTCATGGGTGGAAGTTTAGCCTCAGTTGAGGGTGAAAAGATCGTAAGAGCAGTCAATAGAAGCATAGAAAAAAATCAGCCTCTAGTCATAGTAAGTGCTAGTGGTGGTGCTAGAATGCAAGAGAGTACTTACGCACTTTTGCAAATGTCAAAAACTTGTGCTGCTATTAAAAAGCTTTCGGATTATAAAATTCCTTATATTTCGGTTTTAACAGATCCAACTATGGGTGGAGTTAGTGCATCATTTGCATGGCTTGGAGATATTATTTTAGCAGAACCAGAAGCACTCATAGGTTTTGCAGGGCAGCGAGTCATAAAGCAAACCATTGGCACAGATTTGCCAGAAGGTTTTCAAAGGTCAGAATTTTTACTCGAACACGGACTTATTGACATGATAGTAAAAAGATCAAAAATGAAAAAAAGTATTTTTGATCTGCTTGAATATCTTTCAAATGATGAAGTAAAACATGAAGAACAAATTGAAGAGCAAATTGTTGAAGAGCAAATTGTTGAAGAGCAAAAAGAAGAGAAAGGATTTGAGTTAAAATTAAAACAATAGCATGAAAATAAGCGTATATTCTATAGAAAAAAATCAGCATGAGAGTATAAAAAATTTGGTTGATGAATATGTAAAAATGTCTTTAAAATATGCTTTAATTGAAGATAGAGTGATTTTTAACAAAAACATTGCAAAAGCACAAAATAGTTGTGAAAAAAAAGCAAAAGATGAGTATGCAAAAGCATATGATTCATATTTAGCAGATGGTTACAATATCTGTTTAGATGTGAATGGTAAAATGGTAGATAGTTTTGAATTTGCAAATTTGTTAAAAGATAAGGCAAAGGTGAATTTCTTTATAGGCGGAGCCTATGGATTTGGTAGTGATTTTTTAAATAAATCAGATATGGTCGTTACTTTAGGTAACTTAACTTATGCTCATAAGATTGCAAAACTTGTGTTATTTGAGCAAATTTATAGAGGGCTTAGCATACTAAATGCTCACCCTTACCATAAATGAAAAGGAAATAAAATGCATGAAAGCGATATAAAGTATTTTAAAACTTTACTCCTTGAAAGAAAGATGCAGATTAGAAAAAACATAGAAGATGCTAACAAAGAGATTCAAAGTCTTAGTGATAGTGGAGCTAGTGATGAGCTTGATTATGCATCTATAAGTATAGATAAGACGATAGAGCAAGCTATAAGCAATCAACAAGCTCTTGAATTGCGAGAGATTGATTATGCTTTAAATAAGATAGAAGAGGGAAGTTATGGGGTATGTGAAATGTGTGAAGACGATATAGGCTCTCAACGATTGAAAGTGAAGCCTCATGCAAAGTATTGCATAGCTTGCAGACAATCCATAGAAAAAACACCTAAAAATTAAGGAAAAGCAATGGGAATTAAAAAATATTTATTGTCATCAATTGTGCTAATAGCACTTTGCGGTTTGTATGTATTTACTTTTCAAGATGGAAATTACTCAATAGAGTTTTTTGGAGTTTTGGTAAGTTTAAAAATAGCTATTTGGGTCATTTTACCCATGGTTATTTTAGCTCTTTTTAGCACTGCACATTTAGTGTTTTATTATTTTAAAATTACTATGCAAAATAGAGCTTTAGCTAAAGATTATGAAACTTTTTTGAAAATGTCAAAACGAGCTTTATTGGGTAAAGAGATTGAATCAAACTATAAGACTAAATGGTTTTTAGATGCTCATGATATGCTCATAGCTTTAAAAGATGCCAAAAAAGGCCATGAGGTCTTAAAAAATGAGGTCTTAAAAAAAGTTTGTAAAGATATTAGCGATATTGAAAATGGCGAATGTGTCAATTTGAGATCTTATAAGTTAGAGCAAACAAATCCTCTAGTTATTCAAAATAGATTAAATGAACTTGATAAAAATCCAAAAATTGCAGGTGAAATCTTAAAAAATTGCGATACGCTTGATGATGAGTTGTGCAAAAAAGCATTTGATGTCATTATAAATACGGCTTCTTATACTGAAATCAAACGATACACTTTTCCACTTACTCCAAAAGATGTGGCTGTAATTTTAAAAAGAAATATAAATAAAGAAGATGATTTGTATATTAATGAAGCTGATATTGATGCTTTGATAAATGATGTAGATATGGATCAAAATGATTATATGCAAATAGCAAAAATATTAAAACAAGAGATCAATCCAAGTACCTTAGTGGCAATGTTTGAAAAGATTTATCATAAAGAAAATATAGCAGGCAAAGCTTATCTTTATATACTTTTTGAACTTCAAATGATAGATAAAGCAAGAGAGATTTTGCAAGCTAGTGATGAAAATGAGTATGAGGACTTTAAAGCCTATCTTTTTTTAAGAGATAATGAGCAAAATCCTGATATTAAGCTTTTGATTAAGTGATAAATTTTAAGGCCAATCCTCTCATTTTAGCACCTTTAGCAGGATATACAGATCTGCCTTTTAGAAGGGTAGTAAAACGATTTGGAGCTGATATTACATTTTCTGAGATGATAAGCTCCAATGCCCTTGCTTATAAAAATGAAAAAACCCTAAAAATGCTAAAAAAATTTGATGGCGAAGATCCTTTTATCGTTCAGCTTGCAAGTGCTGATGAGGAGGTTTTAAAAAAAGCAGTTTTGATTTTAAATGAGATTGAGGGCATTAGCGGGATAGATTTAAATTGTGGCTGTCCTGTGCCAAAAGTCGTAAAACAAGGAGCGGGAAGTCATCTTTTAACTGATTTAGATAAGTTAAAATCTTTGGCACAAACTATCAAAAAATATTCTAATAAGCCTTTTTTTAGCATAAAAGTAAGACTTGGCTTTGAGCAAAAAATTCCAGACAAAATAGCCCTTGCATGCGAAGAAGCAGGAGCGGATTTCATAAGCGTTCATGGTAGAACAAGACAAGATCAGTACAAAAAAGTCATCGATTATGATGGCATTAAAATAGCAAAAGAAGCGGTTAAGATTCCTGTTTTTGCAAATGGAGATATTACGAGTTTGAAAATTGCAAATTATGTCAAAAATCACACACAATGTGATGGTCTCATGATAGGACGAGGTGCTATTGGAAATCCTTGGATTTTTTATCAAATTAAAAATAATAACGAAAATATCAGTCATGACTTAAAAACACAAATCATACTTGAACATTTTGACGCCATGATAGAGTTTTATGGGCAAAGAGGTTTGATAATTTTTAGAAAACATTTGCATACCTATTCTAAAGGTTATGAATTAGCTAGTAAGTTTAGAGATGAAATTAATCGTATAGATAATTTAACAAAAGCAAGAGATTTAATAGCAAATTTTTTTAAATTAACGAGATATTAACTAATTATTTGATAAAATTATGCAATTTTAAAAAAGGAGTTATTAATGCTACATGAATATCGTGATGTTATCACAAAATTAAAACAAGAAAATGCTCATTTTGCAAAAATCTTTGACAAACATAATGAGCTAGATCAAAAAATTACAGACATAGAAGAGGGTAGAGAGCATTTAGAAGATATGGAGCTAGAAGTACTAAAAAAAGAGAAGCTTAAGCTTAAAGATGAAGCTTATGCTATGATAATTGAGTATAAAAAAGAGCATAATTTATAACATTGATAACCGCTTTAAAGCGGTTATCAGGTACTGACGGACTGGTGTTAACTATATATTAAATCGCTTTCAAGACGAGTTGCTTACGATAGGGGTGCCTAGAAATCAAAGATTTCGACCCCTCAGGGCCAAAGTCTCTTTTGTGGTTTAGTATTGCTCTTTTTTTGGTTAATATGTCAGTATTGGTTATCATGCTTATATAAGTTTAAACAACAAAATGATAAAATAAAAATAAGTCAAGATTGGCGTTTATAAGTGAAAATAAGATCGTACAAATAAGGGAAGTAGCACATGTTTGACGGAATGGATTTTACAAAAATAGGCGATATGTTAAATCAAGCTCAGCAAAATGCAGAAAAGTTGCAAGAAGAAGCAAAGAGCAAAACCTATACTGCTAAAAGTGGCGGTGGTATGGTGAAAATTAGCATGAATGGTGCAAATGAGGTTGTTGATATCAGTATAGACGATAGTCTGCTAGATGACAAAGAGAGTTTGCAGATTTTACTCATGAGTGCAACAAACGATGTGCTTAAAATGGTTGAAGATGACAAAAAGCTTTTAGCTACTCAAATGTTATCAGGATTAAAAGGATTTGGACATTAAAACCAAGTTTTTATTTTTATTTCTTATATCTTTACTTAATGCAAGTGATACTGAAACCATAAGGCTTGAAAACAATGCCACAATGGAGCTTATCAAAGCTTATGTAGATGCAAATGATTCACAAGGATTAAATACTGCTAAAATTAAACAGCCTACAAGAGATGATTATGCGGCTTGTAAAAAACAAAATATAAAAGCCTTTGTTAGTCTTTTTGGTACTGAAGCAGTAACAATAGACGAACGTCATGCTTTATCTTTTTTAAAAAATCAACCAAGCTCATATCAAGTTTATGATCCTTTTTATGACTTTTATGTTTTAAATAGTAAGCAAGATTTACCATTTGTTAAAAAGGCCGATCCAAAAGAGTGTAAAAATAACTCATTTGTAGGGGCAATTACTAAAAATGATTTGCAATTTGGACATTTAATTAGTGAGAATTATTTGGATTTTGATGCCATAAAAGGGGCTTTGCTTGTCAATCCTTGTTGCGAAATGTTAGGTATTTCTTTAGGAGACAATAGCTATTTGCCTATCAAATATCTTGAACAAATTGTTAAGCGAAAAACTCCGTTTAATGGTTATGTTGGAGCAGATTTTAAGCAAGATGATCAAGGGGTTTATGTTAAAAATATTGATCCTTTTTTAAAGAGGTTAAATTTTTGTCCAAATGATAAAATTTTAGAAGTTAATGATGAAAAAATCACTTCACAAGAGCAGCTTTTCAAGATTGTTCTTTCGGCAAACATTGGTTCAAAACTTCATTTTGTCATCAAAAGAGCAAACAAAAAGAAAGACTTTATTGTACAAGTTCAAAAAATGCCAAAATATCAGCTCTCAGCTCTTGCATTTTTAGATAATATTGGTTTAGATTTTAATTCAAACTTAACGATACATAATGTAAAAAAAGACTCTTTTGCTCAAAAAAGCGGACTAAAAAAAGGTGACAAACTGTTAGAGATAAATCTTAAAAAGATAAAAAATTTAAATGAAGTAAGAAATATGATACTTTATGAGAAGAATGAAAAATTTCATTTTCTTTTCACAAGACATGATTTTCAATTTTTTGTCAAGTTCAACAAAAAAGATGTTAAAGGAGGATTAGTTGAACTCTCTCATTGCCCAGCAATTTGAAGATTTTTTGCAAAATCATTTACCTAGAGTAGAAAGTTTTCACCCCTTTTACAATGAAGCACTTAAGCATGTTTTTAAAGCAGGCGGTAAGAGATTTAGGCCAAACTTACTTTTAACTTTGGTTGATTTTTATGCTCCTGAGTTGTTGCAAAATGCTTTTTTTGTGGCAAGTGGCTTAGAGATGTTGCACACTTATTCGCTCATTCATGATGACTTGCCAAGTATGGATAACTCTAAGCTTAGAAGAGGTATGCAAACTTTACATGTAAAGTATGACGAAGTTACTGCTATTTTGGTAGGAGATGCTTTAAATACTCATGCTTTTTTTATGCTTAGCATTGCTCCGCTTGACGATAGTACAAAGATTAAACTGATCGAGTCTCTTTCTTTAAATGGTGGGACTAGCGGTATGGTTTTAGGTCAAGCTTTGGATTGTTATTTTGAAAATCAAACACTTGATTTTGAGCAGTTAAAATTTTTGCATTTAAATAAAACTGCTAAATTGATAGCAAGTAGTTTACAAATGGGTGCTATCATTGGTAAATTAAGTACTAAAGACGAGGAAGATTGGTATAATTTTGGTTTAGAGTTAGGCATTTTGTTTCAAATCCAAGATGATATTTTAGATGTTAGTGTTAGTGAGAAAGAAGCGGGAAAACCGATTAACCATGATACTAACAAAAATACTTATGTTAGTATTTTAGGCTTACAAAAAGCTAAAGAAGAAAAGCAAAAAATATTACAAAATTTACAACAAAAACTTAAAAATTTTCCAACTCCATTACAAAAAAATTTCAACGATATGTTAGAAAAATATTTCAAATAAAGGTTAAAAAATGTTACAAAAACAAGCAGACACCATCAGGTTTTTAGCAGCAGATATGATTCAAAAAGCAAATAGCGGACACCCTGGAGCTCCTATGGGTCTAGCTGATATCATGACGATTTTATCTAAACATTTAAAGCACAATCCTAAAAATCCAAATTGGTTAAATAGAGACAGATTGGTTTTTAGTGGTGGTCATGCGTCTGCTTTGATATATAGTTTTTTGCATTTAAGCGGATATGACATAAGTCTTGAGGATATCAAAAATTTTCGTCAATTAGGCTCAAAGACACCCGGACACCCTGAGTTTAAAGATGTACCAGGTGTTGAAGTGACTACAGGACCTTTAGGGCAAGGTATTGCCAATGGAGTTGGTTTTGCCATGGCGGGAAAATATGCACAACATTTACTAAACACAGATCAGTGCGAAGCTATAAATCATAAAGTGTATTGTCTTTGTGGAGATGGAGATTTGCAAGAGGGCATCAGTTATGAAGCATGTTCTGTGGCTGGAAATTTAGAGCTTGACAATTTGGTTTTGATATATGATTGTAATAATATTACCATAGAAGGCGATGTGAGTATAGCATGGAGCGAAAATGTAAAAGAGAGATTTGAAGCTCAAGGTTGGGTTGTTTCACGCATCGATGGACATAATTTTAATGAAATTGACTTAGTTTTAAATGAAGCACAAAATCAAAGCAAACCATTTTTAATCATAGCGGACACAACTATAGCAAAAGGTGCTTGTGAGCTAGAGGGTTCGCATCATTCACACGGAGCACCTTTGGGAGAAGAAGAGATAAAAAATGCCAAAATCAAAGCAGGTTTTGATGCAAATAAAGAGTTTTTTGTTGGTGAAGATGTGTTAAAAGCTTTTAGGGTAGCACTTAAAAATGGCGAAGAAGCAGAAAAAAAATGGCATGAAAATATAGAAAATAATTTAAATGATGAGAAAAAACATTTATTAAATAAGCTTTTAAACCCTAGCTTTGATGATATTAAATATCCTAATTTTGAATCTAACACTAAAGTAGCTACAAGAGATAGTAATGGTAAGATTTTAAATGCAATTGCAAAAAGTTTGCCGGGATTTTTGGGCGGAAGTGCGGATTTAGGACCATCAAACAAGACTGAGCTTAAAGAGTGTGGAGAATTTCCAAATGGACGAAATATCCACTTTGGCATACGAGAACACTGCATGGCTGCCATTAGTAATGCTATAAGTTTATATGGGCTTTTCATACCATTTAATGCTACTTTTTTCATTTTTAGTGATTATTTAAAACCTTCAGCTAGACTTGCTGCCTTGATGGGACTTAAAAACTATTTTATTTGGACTCATGATAGCATTGGGGTTGGAGAAGATGGGCCAACTCATCAACCGATAGAACAACTAAGCCAATTTAGGGCCATGCCAAACTTTTATGTTTATAGACCAGCTGATGCAAGTGAAAATGTAAAATGTTGGCAACAGGCTTTAAAATCAAACTCTCCAGCTGCTTTTGTACTCTCAAGACAAGGACTTGAAGTATTAAAAGATGCAAGAGATATTGGAGATGTACAAAATGGTGGATATTTACTCAAAAAAAGAGAAAATGCTCAAATTACACTTTTGGCAAGTGGTAGCGAAGTAGGTCTCATTTTAAAAGCGGGTTGTGAGCTTGAAAAACAAGGAATAAATGCAAATATCGTAAGTGTGCCGTGTTTTGATAGGCTAAACGAACAAAGCAAAGACTATATACATAGCATTATAGATCCAAACACCAAAACCTTAGCTGTTGAGGCAGGAAGTGGTATAGAGTGGTATCGATACGCCGATGAGGTACTTTGCATGAGCAGATTTGGGGCAAGTGGAAAGGCTGATGATTTGTTTGAAAAATTTGGTTTTAGCATAGAAAATATTTGTCAAAAAGTTAAGCAAATATTGGCTTAACTTTTTATGCTCATGGCATAAGCTCATGAGTGATAAAAGCCGTCAGTAATTTTGATCCGCTTTGCTTTTGCATAACAAAAAGCCAAAGTATTGTGCCTTTTGAGCTCCAAAAAAGCATACAATACGAAGAAAAAAACATTAAAGCGAAGCGGTCCGTGTAGCGTAAGCGAAACAATAACTTCAGCGTTTTGGTTCTTTTAGGCAGATTTCACATCTGCCGTCAAAAAGAACATAAGGTAAAAAAGGATAATTTTGGATTGGTTACAAGTAATCGCTTTATCAATCATTCAAGGTATTAGCGAATTTTTGCCGATTTCAAGCTCGGCTCATCTTATCTTAGTACCAAAACTTTTAGGCTGGCAAGATCAAGGTTTAGCCTTTGATATAGCTTTACATGTAGGCACTTTGATAGCTATTTTATGGTATTTTAAAGATGATATACTGCCTTACATAAAAGATTTTTTCTCCTCGCTCATGCAAAAAAAACAGATAGGGCAAAGCAGGGTAGTTTGGGGTGTTATAATAGGCACTATTCCTGTTGGTATTGTTGGGCTTTTATTTAACAACTGGATAGAAGAGTACCTAAGAAGCCCCTTAGTGATAGCCTTTACAACGATATTTTTTGGTTTAGTTTTATTTATGGCGGATAAAAAATCGGGCAGTAAAGACTTAGCTAGTCTTACTTTAAGATTGGCACTTGTAATAGGTATTGCTCAAGCTTTAGCATTAATTCCAGGCACTTCAAGGTCAGGCATTACGATAAGTATGGCTATGCTTTTAGGTTTTAGCCGTGTGGCAAGTGCGAGATTTTCGTTTTTACTCTCCATTCCTGTCATCATTTTAGCAGGAGGATTAGCTAGTTTAAAGCTTATAAAACAAGGCGTAAATGATGATATTTTTATGCTTTTAGGAGCAGTTGCTTTATCTTGTTTTAGTGCTTATATGTGCATTAAATGGCTCATGAGATTGCTTGAGCGATCGACCATGATGGTTTTTGTTATTTATAGGATAGTATTAGGAGTGTTTTTATTTTCTGTATTTATTTAGGATTTTTCTTTAAAAAATAAATTATCAAACTAATTATTATGATTAATCCTCCGATGATCGTATTTAGCTTTAAGCTATCTCCTATCCACCACCAAGCAAAAATAGGAGCAAAAACGCTTTCTAATATAAAAATCAAGCTTAATTCCCCTGCTAAGATATATTTTGCACCAACTCCTATGAGATATCTTGAAAGTGGCATTGTTAAAGCACCTAAAAAGATTATGTAAAAAATATCGTCAAAGCCGTTTTTAAATTCGATAAAAAACATAGAAAATACAATGAGCCAAAACCCCCCAATGCTAATGTAACTGATACGACTTGCATTTTTGTAAAAGGATAGAAGTGTAAACATAAGTGTCATGCAAAATGTACAACAAAAAGCGAAAATAACTCCCAGTAAAGAGCTAGTTTGCAAATCATTATACAGCACAATATAAAGCCCTATAAAGATAAAAAAAGTTGTTATATAAAGTGAAATACTTGTTTTGGTTTTAAATAAAATTTTTGTAAATAAGGCACAAAATATCGGTGTTGAGGCTAAAATCAAAACCGTGTTAGCAACTCCAGCATAAACAATACCTAAAACAAAAAAGAAGTTGCTAAAACCTACACAAGTGCCGATTATGATATTGCCTTTTAAATCGTTTGTATAATTTTGCACTAAAAACACTTTGCCTTTTGTTATCATGACTAGATTTGTACTTATAAAAAGACAAATTCCAAGTAAAAAACTTACTTCAAAATTTGGCAAATTTGAAAGCCTAATAATAGGACTTTCTATACTCATGATGATGACGCCAAGAGTACTTAAAATGACACCAAGTTTATGTTGTGTTAAATTCATGGAAGTTCTTTTTGCATTGCCCTCATGACAAGGGCAATGTGATTATTTAGGTGTTAAAAACTCTATCTCCAGCGTCGCCAAGACCTGGTACTATATAGCCCTTATCATTTAATTTTTCGTCAATACAAGCCGTATAAACAGTAACATCAGGATGGATTTTAGTAAATTTTTCTAAACCTTCAGGAGCGGCTAAAAGAGTTAAAAATCGTATATCTTTAACACCTTTTTCTTTCAAAAAATTTACAGCATCAATAGCCGTTCCGCCCGTTGCAAACATAGGGTCTATGATGATAGCAACTCGTTTTTTATAATCTTTTGGAAATTTTGCATAGTAAAATTCAGGCAACAAAGTCTCTTCATTTCTTTGAAATCCTAAAAAACCTACACTTGCATCAGGAATTAACTTGAAAATGCCATCTAGCATACCAAGAGCAGCTCGCAGAATTGGGCAAATCATGATCTCGTTTGCAAGTTTTTTTGCCTTGCATTTTGCTATGGGAGTTTGTACTTCTATCTCTTTTAAACTTAAATCTCTTGTTGCTTCAAAAAGCATAAGATAGCTTATCTCGTCGACTAAGAGTCTAAATTGAAATGGATCTGTTTTTTTATCTCTTAGGATTGAGAGTTTATGTTCAATTAATGGGTGGTTTATTACTTGTATATTTTTCATTTTCTCTCCTTAATGTAAGTCTAATTTCTCAAGTTGTTTTTTGTATTTTTCTAAGTCAAAATTTTTGATGTTTGCTACCTTTTTTTCGACTGCGGTTTGTGCTACGGCTGAACTTACCCAAACTAAAACTCTTTTATCAAATGGAGTTGGTATGATATAATCTCGCCCAAAGCTCATGTCTTTTTGTCCATAAGTTTTTTTGATATAATCAGGCACCGGTTCTTTTGCTAAATCAGCTAAAGCTCTAGCAGCTGCGTGTTTCATGGATTCTGTTATTTTGGATGCTCTTACATCTAAGGCGCCTCGAAAAATAAAAGGAAAACCTAAAACATTGTTGATTTGATTTGGATAATCACTTCTTCCTGTGCCGATAATCGCATCTTTTCGTACACTATCTATCTCTTCGGGAGTTATTTCAGGATTTGGATTTGATAGCACAAAAATCATAGGATTTACATTCATGGAAGCTACCATTTCTTTTGAAATAGTTCCTGCCTGACTCAATCCTAAAACCATATCAGCACCTTTTAATGCATCTGCTAAACTATCATCGTCTGTTTCCATGACAAACTCTTTTTTAATCTTTCCTAATGCCTCTCTTTTGTGATTAATAACGCCTTTAGAATCAACCAATAAAACATTTTTTGCTCCTAGACTTTTGTACATTTTCGCACATGCAATTCCAGCTGCTCCTGCTCCAACAACAACTATTTTAATAGCCTCAATTCGTTTTCCTGTAATTTCAAGTCCATTTAAAAGTGCGGCTGAAGATATGATAGCAGTTCCGTGTTGGTCGTCGTGCATGACTGGAATATTTAGTTTTTCTTGCAATTTTTTTTCTATCTCAAAGCATTCAGGACCTTTTATATCTTCGAGATTGATACCTCCAAATGTAGGCGAAATTGCTATGCAAGTTTGGACAAATTTATCTACATCGGTTTGTGAGACTTCAATGTCATAAGCATTTACATTTGCAAATCGTTTAAATAAAACCGCTTTTCCCTCCATGACAGGCTTACTAGCTGATGCTCCTATATTTCCAAGACCTAAAACTGCTGTTCCGTTGCTAATGATTGCAACTAGATTGCTTTTATTTGTATAATCATATGCTTTATTTTCATCTTTTGCTATCTCTTCGCAAGGATACGCGACTCCAGGCGTATATGCATGAGATAAATCCTCTTGAGTTTTGCAAGGCTTTGATGAAATAATATCTATTTTTCCACCTTTATGATAATCTAGACTATCTTTTTTAGCTACTTTTACTTGTTTTCCTAACATTTATTCTCCTAATAATTTTGTTATTCGCTGTTTGCTTTTTTCAAGTCCTATAATCTCCATGACTTCAAAGACACCTACTCCGCCCATTTTGCCTAAAAGAGCAAGTCTTAAAGGTTGGGCTAATTTTCCTAAACCAAGTTCATTTTTAGCTAGATAATCGTTAGCTATTTTTTCATATTCGTTTTTGTTTCTATTTTTATCATCTAAAAGCTTTAAAAACTCTTTTAGATATCCAAAGTTTGCACTTGCTTTTTTGTAAATTTTCTCATCAAATTTTATTGGATTTTGCAAGATGGCGTTTATCTCGTCGGCTAATTCAACGAGAGTCTTAGAGCGTTCTTTTGCCACTTTAAAAAGTAAATCTTTATTTTCGCATTCAATTTTTTCTATGCCAAAATCTCTTAATAAAGCTTCAAGTTCATCGTTTGATTTTTTGTTTATGTATTGGCTATTTATCCACAATAATTTTTCTAGATTATAACTTGATGCCGCCGCGTTTACATCATTTGCATCAAAATATTTCATCATCTCGTCCATACTAAAAATCTCTTGATCTTTATAACTCCAGCCAAGACGAATCAAAAAATTTAAAAGTGCTTCAGGCAAAAATCCTTTTTCTTTATACTCCATGACATCAGTTGCACCATCTCGTTTTGAGAGTTTTTTGCCTTGCTCATTGTTTATCATAGGAACATGATAAAATTTTGGAATTTTAAAGCCCAAAGCTTCATAAATAATGATTTGTTTTGGAGTATTTGTAGTATGATCATCGCCTCGTATCACATCAGTTACGCCCATTAAAGCATCATCTATGGTTACTACAAAATTATAGGTTGGAGTTCCGTCTGAACGGGCTATGATAAAATCATCTAGCACATCTTTTACATTAAACTTTAAATGCCCTTTTATGCCATCTTCAAATTCGATAACTCCATCAAGTGGGGCTTTTATACGAATTACAGGCTCGATATTTGTTGGAATTTCGCCAGTAAAATCTCTATATTTTCCGTCATATCTAGGACGCTGTTTTTTTGCGATTTGACTTTCTCTCAGTGCGTCAAGTTCTTCACGGCTCATGTAACATTTGTACGCTTTGCCATCTTTTAAAAGTTTGTCAATGTATTGTTTATAGACATCAAATCGTTTGCTTTGATAAAAAATCTCTCCATCATGACTTAAACTGCACCACTTAAAAGCTTGTAAAATCGCCTTAGTTGCCTCATCAGAGTTTCGTTTTAAGTCTGTATCTTCAATGCGAAGTAAAAATTTACCTCCGTGTTTTTTTGCATGCAAATAGCTATAAAGTGCGGTTCTTAATCCTCCTACATGTAAGTATCCTGTAGGTGAGGGTGCAAAGCGAGTTATCATGAATATTCCTTTTAAAGTAAATTTACTTTATTTTGTTATAATGGTTTTATTGATTATATATATTTTATACTTAAAAAAGGATACAAATTATGCTAAAAAATAAAAAATTTTTACTTGCATCGCTTTTACTTGCATCATTTTTAGAAGCTAAAACTATGCTAAATGGCGTGGCTGTGTTAGTAAATAATGAACCAATTACGCTTTATGAAATACATAAAATTTCCAAGCAAAATAATGTGGATTTAAAACAGGCTTTAGATGCTTTGATACAACAAAGATTGCAAGAGTCTCAAATCAAACGATTAAATATCAGTGCTAGTGAATTTGAAATCAATAGCAAAGTAAAGCAGGTAGCTGAAAAAAATTCTCTTAGTGTAGATGAATTTTTTAATGCTCTTTCTTTAGATGGCTTGAGTCGTAAAGAGTATGAGGAGCAAATCGCAAAGAAAATTAAGGCTCAAAAGCTTTATGAGAGTATTTTTAAAAGCAAAAATGCAATGCCAAGCCAAAAAGAGATAAGAAGCTATTATGAGGCAAACAAAGAGAAATTTACTCAAGCAACAGAGTTTAAAGTCATCATCTATATATCACAAAATAGCGACGATTTACAAGCTGTCATGAAGTCTCCTTTGGTTGTAAATGAAAATGTCAAAACGGATAAAAAAAGCCTAAAAGCGGATCATTTAGATAAAAGAACGCTTTTTATATTAAATCAAACTCCCATAGGAAAATTTACTCCTATTTTAAAAACAAAAAATGGATTTGTTAGTTTTTTACTTAGTGAAAAATCAAACTTAAAAGCCATAAATTTTGATGAGGCTAGTGGTTTGGTTGCAAATATGCTATCTTCTCAAAAACAAAAAATGGTAGTGAAGAATTATTTTGAAAAATTAAAATCAAGTGCTGATATCGTCATGATAAGAAAGCCATGACTTAAAAGCAGGGTTTTTACCCTGCTTTTTATTGTTTGTTTGTGTTATATTGTAAATACACAACTTTTGTTTGAAGATACTCTTCAAGTCCGTGTTTGCCGTCAGCTCCGCCGATTCCTGATTTTCTAAAGCCTGCGTGAAAGCCTTGCATTGCTTCAAAATTTTCTCTATTTATGTAAGTTTCGCCAAATTTTATCTCTTTGCTTGCTCTCATGGCAACATCTAGATTTTGAGTATAAATCGAGCTTGTAAGTCCGTATTCACAATCATTTGCCATATCTATTGCTTCATCTAAATCTTCAAAACTTACTACTGGTAAGACTGGTCCAAAAATCTCTTCTTGAATAATCCTCATATCTTGCTTACAATTTGCCAAAACTGTTGGCTCATAGTAAAGCTCTCCGACACTGCTTGATTTTCCGCCTGTTAAAAGATTTGCTCCATTTTTGATGGCATCATCGACTAAGCTTTGTACATTTAAAACTCCAGCTTTATTTACAAGTGGTCCCATATCGACCTTGTCTGTTAGCGGATTTCCTAAGCTCACTTCACTCATGGCTTTTGTTAATTTTTCACTAAATTGCTCTAAAATGCTTGAATGCACATAAACTCTCTCAGCACAATTACAAACTTGTCCATTGTTTGTAATTCTTGAGATTTTGATGTGCTGTACTGCTTCGTCGATGTTTGCATCTTTGCATACGATAGCAGGTGCTTTTCCGCCAAGTTCGAGATTTACTTTTGTTACATTTTTACTAGCTGCTTCCATGATTTTAACGCCAGCTTCAACGCTTCCTGTTAAACTTACCATGCCAACTTTTTCATTGCTTGCTAGCTCATTTCCTATCACACTTCCTTTTCCGCTTACAAGATTAAATACACCTTTTGGAAGACCGACTTCATCGACTAGTTTGGCAAATTCAAAAGCATTGTTTGGTGTTTCGGTACTAGGCTTAATGACGATCGTATTTCCTGTAAGAAGTGCTGGTGCCATTTTTCTTGCTATTAAGAAAAATGGAAAGTTCCAAGGAAGTATGCCTGTTGTAACGCCGATTGGGAGTTTATGTAAAAATATCATCTCATTTGCTCTATCGCTTTGGATAATTTCACCCTCATATCGTCTAGCCCACTCTGCCATGTAATCT
>PDWI01005312.1_pt1 | contig 16692 bp, 13 predicted proteins | sample 1430891 | NCBI WGS metagenome assembly PDWI01 (sample SAMN01162508, study PRJNA174530) | Oral metagenome, whole genome shotgun sequencing project. | biome: Marine environment; feature: Marine mammal; material: Swab sample of the gingival sulcus; isolation source: swab sample of gingival sulcus...
CAACCATTCGGATGATTGCTGCGCAATAATCCTCCAGCAAAATTCCTCCTCTTCTCAATAAATGCTGTCGTAGAAATTTTGCAACTGAGCCACACCCCGTGGTGTTGTATTAATTCTAACTACATCAGTTTAATACAACTTATCATGATAGTCAAGTATTTTAAAGCATTGAAATGCAAAGGTCTAAAATGGCATCGACGCTATAGGTCTTTGATAGATTTAGCATATTTGCCACCATTTTTTTGTATTGATCGACATCGTCAATTAAAAGTTCAATATGGTGCTGTAGTTCATCGACATTTTTAACTTCAATTGCCATTTCATTTTCCACTAAAAAGCTGGTGTTTTCTTCTTCTTGCCCCGGTATCGCAAAGGGAATAATCATCGGTATCGATTTATGAATCGCCTCGGTCGTCGTCAAGCCGCCCGGTTTTGATATAATTAAGTCAGCATGGTCCATTAATTCGTGAATATTGTCGACAAAACCGTGCACTTCAAGAAAGCCCTTGTCTATTTCTACTTGGTGCTGATTTGTTAGCTTATTGGCCAAAGCTTCGTTGTTACCACAGACAACGATTAATTTCATTTGTTTTTCAACTTTAAGCAATTGCTTGACGGCACTTTCCATCGACTGCAAGCCCATGCTGCCACCCATTATCAACAGACGAAATGGGCGATCGCTACTAAAATGACGTGGGTGCTTTTGCAAAAACTCTTCGCGTGTCGGTATGCCGTAAACATGCACTTTTTTGTCATTGATACCCTTGTCGATCAGTGATTTGGCAGTAAAGTCACTGGCGACAATATAGGCGTCAACTTCGTCGTGAATATAAGCATAGTGCGCTTTAAAATCGGTTACTATTTGCACAAAGGGTATGTCAATTCGCCCTTTGCCTTTAAGTTTGCCGACAATTGGCGCCCCAAACGGATGGGTTGAAATAATCAAATCGGGCTTAAACTCGTTAAAGATCCACTTTAAGCGGATTTCAGTTGCCAAAAAAACATTTTTAAATACAATTTTATTGGCCGCCCAGCTGTCGACCGACTTGTAGAACATGCCGTAAGCCTTTGGTAGTTTAGTCGCTAAAAGCTTGTAACCATCAGATATTAGCGTGTTCATGCTCTTGCTGGTCGACTTGAACATATCGACGATATGTACATATATTCCGCGCTCTTCAAAAAGGCGCTTTAAATTTGCCGCCGCCTGATTATGACCAGCCCCCGTTGAAGCAGTTAATATAATTATGCTTTTCATTTATTCTCCCCATACTCTGTTTATCTTTTTATATCTAATCAATATTATATCATATTTTCAAATAAAATGACTTTACAATATCCAGATTATTCATGACAAAAAACACAAAATCGCTTTATGCTTTATTCACGCTTAGTAATCTTTTAGTGCTTTTCTTATTCTACCATAAATAAGCTGAGCGAAATGATTGTTATATATAAAAATATGCGTTATAATGAAAATATAAAAGCAGTAAAAAAAAGCGACGCCCAGTGTGTCGCTACGAGTAAAAACGAAGCTGCAATTAAAAGATCAGTGTTGACAAAAATGGCAATATGACTACTATCAAAAGGTGAAAGACAATGAGACAAGTTCACGATTACATTATAATGGATACATTTTTAGAAAACGATTTACAGTGCATTTCAATGGGTACGCATTCGAAAAGAACCAATGAAATCGCTCTGATTAATGAAATTGAAAAAGATACATTAATCAGCCCGTCTACATTTAATGCCCTCACCAAGCATTTGACTAATCTGCAATTCAGCAATAGCGATAGTAAATATACGCTTATTACGCTGTACAATGAAGGCGTTCCCTTCCCCACTTTTATGCAAAATTATAAACTGCAGAACGAAGAACGCCGCGAACTGTTGCTGCGCATACTGAATAAAATAGAAAATTACAACGAATTACCAGAAGATATATTATCGTTGTTAATTGACGAAAATCAAATAATAATTTCTGACGAGGACATTTTACTAAACGAAATTATAAACCTTGATAAATACGATACTTCTGTTACCTTTCAAGACTCTTTAAAAATTATCTTAGAAAAAGTGCTCGACCTTTGCGATGCTAAACCATGCTATGATATTAACGAGTATTTGAGCAGTGACCAATTTTACCAGGCCGCTAGTTTATCAGAAATTATCGATAGTATAAGAGAATTAGTTAATCGACCGATGGTAATTGCCGAAGCAGAGGCAGCTAGCAATGAAACTGCCGATCTGGCGGCTGGTGATGATGTAAAAGAAAGTCAGCCACTTAAAAATATCGAAGGTGCCGATAAGACAACGACAGAACCCTTTGTCTATAAGTTAGACGTCGAACTAGACGATGAGATTGTGCCATCGTACAACCATACTAAAATGATTAATGATGCACTTGAAAACGAAACAGTTGGCAGTGAGGCAATTGCGCCGGAACACTCGGCAGAAAAAGAGGCAACAGAACTGGAAACAGCTGACGAACAGGCAGCCCCTGAGCCGATAAGTCTCCCGATTGATAATGCTACTGAGTTCGAAACGCCAAATTCAGTTGACGAAATTGAACTTGAAGAAGGTAAAAAAAGTGAGCAAAATGAACCTGAAATAGCCGCTGAAAGCGAAACGGATAAAGCGCGCCAAGCAGCGCTGGAAGAATTCTTAAAATTTAGTCGAAATAATAACAGTACAGAAAGAGCCAAAAAAAGCGCAACGCTACACAAAGAGAAAACAACTAATAAAACGTCTAGTAAAACAAAAAAAAGAAATGGCCGTAAGAAAGCCTACAAGACGCGCGCACAACGACGCCGTAGGTTACTGTGGCTGATTATTGTTATTTTAATCGTTGTACTACTTAAATTTATGTGGCCGCAGTAAGTAAAAGCGGAAAGTAAAATAGGAAAACTTTAAGAAATTAAAGTCAAACGCGTAAAAATCAAAGTAAAATATGCAATAGGATGAACCAGCTTTTTATAGTAAACTATTGCGCATTATCGTTGTGGCAAATTGTTCTGCCTTTAATTCAATGTCAGCTACTTTTAATATTGCCGCCGGGTCATTGGCAGTTTCACACAGCATGGCGTGCGGTGGCAGCATAAAGCCCTTGTTAAAATTAAGCGCGTCAATTAGCTGGGTAGCGACGACATCACTGCCCGAATTCGCTGACACGACGATACCATAAAACTGTTTATCACTTAGCGACATTTTTCGATATAATACCGTTAAGCGATTGATTAAAGCCGTATGCATGGCCGATACTGCATCGTTATAATTGGGACATATCCAAACGACAATATCGGCCCATTCTATTGCCGGCAGTAATTCTTTTGTCACTTGCCCACCGTAGTAACAACTATTTTTTTCGGCAAAGTGTAAGCAGGTCTTAAAATCACAACCCTTGCAATCGATAATTTCACCGTTTTCAATGTGCAATGTCTTGATGTGAAAGCGCGCATCTATTTTGGCGTGTACCATTTCCCAAAGGGTTAAAGTATTGCTCTTTAGCCGTTCTGAAGCGTGTAATGCCACTATTTTTGTGCGCTTCAGCGGCTTGTTATAGCTTAGGCTTTCGTGAAAGGCCGCTAAGCGCTGCCGACAAACCGCTTGCAGCGACGTGCCATATACTTTTTGCCAAGTTTTAAAATTCTTGTAGTCTTCAACCACTTCAAACAGGGCATGACCATTAAAGTGCGCGCCGTGCATATTGAGTACAAAGGCCAAGCGCTTGGCGTAGTCTTTGGTGTGGTAGATGCTATCAGATGCTAGACAAAACCCGCATTTTACGCCAGCCAAAGCGCTTTTACTGCGCTTCAAATAGCGTTCTAAAATTTGATGCATTTGACAATTGTCGCCCAAAATATCTAAATCAGCGGCAATTACCAGTATATCGCCGGCAACAATATCAACGTTATCTAGCTGGTCAATTATTATATAATCGCCCAACTTGGCCAAGTAGTGAATGCGTTCTTGCAACTGCTCAGACGGCTCTTTTTTAAGTATGTAACGTTTCATACTGCCTCTCCAACTGTGCCATTGTATCGTTTAGCCACTGCGCGACTTGATGATGATAGGGCATTGTTTTTAGTTCAATACCACGCGCCGTCATTCTATTATTAACACCACAAAACACGCGATCAAAATAGACCGCACTGTGCTGCCAACGCCCCTCTAACATGGCAATAATCGAAAGCGCGCCAGATGACAAGGCCGGTGCAATATAGGGCTTTTGGCCATGCCCACGCACTGCTAAGTTGGCTTTAACTGCCCTTTCTGTAAGCTGCTTTGAAATTGCCATATTAACATTGTTATAATTGTCGATCACAACTAACCCCGTACCATGTGGTCCAAAGGCCATTGCTTGACTGTCAAAATATGTCAATTGCATTTTTTTTGCGTAATAGCGCGCCCGCGCATACATAACCCCTAAGCCAAAACCGCGTATTTTAACCGGCGTCAACAAGTTACTGTCTAGTGTACGCGCTTTTTCAAAGGCCACTTTACAAAGTAAATCTACCGGGTCAGACATAATGCAAAACATGCCATTGTATTGATGGGCAACGGCATTTTCTATGTAACTTTCTAGTATTGCGGCATTGCTCTTTAACTGGTGTAATCTGACATCGGCAATATCGGCATCGACCGCCGGCACTGATTTTGATGCTGTAAATACGACAATATCGCTATCATACAGCGTTTTATCGTCTTTAATAACAACCGGTATATCATTCAGACCAGCGCTATAAATTTGGTTTAGCTCCATTTCAAGCGCCGCCGCGCGGCTGGTGTCAAGGTCGTAAATGCCAATTTCAGACAGCACAGTTGGTGCCAATAGTTTAAGCCCAACCGCCAGTGTTCTGCCAACATCACCTAAGCCAATAATCGCTAGACGATAGGGCGGCTTTAAACCGCGATACCAACTTCGCGATGCTTCAGTGGCAAAATTAACCACCGCTGGCTGATCGCCGTCGGCAAAAATAGGGGCTGCACCACCTTTTTCGATGGCCGCCGCCGTACTGATAATACCTTCATAAGCATACAACTTATTCATTTTTCTCACCATAGTAATTAATTATTTTCGATAAGTATTCTGCATCGGCAGCTAATACATCAGCCGGGCTGCTCTTTAAATCGTACACCAAATAATCTCGTTTATGCGGTATGCGCGGCGACACTAAAACGGCGTTTAAATCTTTCAGTGTTAACCCCTTGCCGTGCAAGCGCAAGTATTCTTCTTCGAGGGCGTTTAATACAATCATGGCACTCTCTAAACACGAACTGGACAGATCAGCCACTATTGACTTAGGTACTTCGCGTAAAAACTTGGGAAATACATAAGGTAATATTAAATTAATTGACTGTAACGGTGCATCGCTTTGTAAAAGCTGCCCCTGCACCGCATCGCCACCAATAAACGGATAAAGCATTGCTTCGTTAAACCAAAACTTTACTTTGGGAATGTAATAAGCCGATTCGACAGCAATATCATTCATTTCTAACCAGGCTTTGCCACGCCCGGTTAAAATCGCGGAAACTAGCCTTTTAATGGTGATTTGATATTTGTTAAATGCGGTCATAATCGCCTTTAAGCGGTAGCCTTTATCAAAGATATCATCAACTAAAATAACCGGTCGTTGAAACGACTTTATGGTCTTTGTCTGAATATCTAGGTCTAGGTAATTTGGCGCATTGTGTACTTCATAAGATTGAAAATCGAGCCGATAAAATCGCTCGGTATGCAGCGCCTTAGTTACTGTATTGGGTATGCGCCAGCGCTTAAATAAATCACCGTAGGTAACACACATACTGTCGCCCAGTTTACGCGGTGTCGCCTCATAGGTGCTCACACCATTGACATCACATATTTTTTTTATGAGATGTTCGTACATCATTGTCCTGTCAAATGACAACACCAAACTGCCACGGCTAATCCGGCAAAGCGCCTGTTGCAATTTTCGACGTGCCCTTCTGATAGCCAAGCCAATTATTGGTGCGTCGCGATAGGGCGCTTTTATCATTGATTTGCAGTCTAGATTAAGAATAATCGGATTATTCATATCGACTACTTTAATGCAGGTTGCTCCGTCACAATGCGAAATAAAGCCCTGCAATTTTAGTATTTGATCGATGTCGGCATTGCGCTGATTGAGTACATTTTTATAAATGGCGTAAGTGTAATCTTTGGCCATGGCAAATGCCAACGTTTCGGTTAAGACAATTTGTTCAAGTTTCAAGTCATGATAATTGGCTTTACAGAGCAAGAGATCAATGACGACCATACGCCCAACCGCTTTGTTTCTTATAAAGTCACTAATACTATCAGACGGAAATTCGTGATAAATCATACTGCTTCTCAGCCAGTGAAACATTGAACAGGCAATCAGCTGATTTCCGTTATTAATATCCCTTATCTGCAAACAGCGCAGCGGAACATCTGGCTGGGTTTCACTAAATAGCTGTTTTACCTTTTGGCCGTCAATTGCAAATTGTTGTTCAAGTTCAGCAATTAAGGCATCGTCGATGGTTTCTGTTACCGTAACGCCGGTAGAACGCACTGTTAAAGTGTCTTTAAACAGTGGCTCGTGACGGTACAGCGCCGTGTTGTAAATATACTGTTGCGCCTTTTTTTCTGTCAAGTCGGATATATCGCGCTGCCGGTCAATATAATTGCGTATCTGTGTTGAACTAATTTGCTCTATTTCGGCCGTTAAAGTCATGCGAATAACGTCGCCTTTAACCCTATTTATGGCGTCTTCTAAAACATGTTGTTCCCCTGCCGCGCCAGTGCCTTTAGAGCGTTCAAAGATAACATGCGAAAAGCTGTTTATTGTATCTTTGACGTCTGGCCGTTTATAGGCCGATGCATTGGTCAATACATCGGCACCCATCACCAAATAAACCTCGCGGCTTACAAATAGCTTTTTTAAATTCAATAAATCATCTTTATTGGCAATGTTGACAATATTGTTCTGTGGAAAAACATAAATATCACTTTCATCGGCAATTGACATTTCTATAATCTTGCGCCGCATTTGATTTGGCTGAGTGCGCTTTGACCAACTAAATTCATCAATTGCCAAATAGACTTCAAAACCCATATCGCGAATGGCGATTGCGCTATTTAAATGCGCTTTAGAAAATGGGTCATATGTACCTGGAAAAAACGCCACTTTCTGCGGCACAGTAAAGACATCGTCTCGTACCCGCAAATTCTCTGCTCGCTTAAAGGCAAAAATATAGTTTAATGTCGTTGCCTTTGTCAAATGGGCAAAATAGTCATCTTCTTGACGCGTAATCGCGACAATTAATTTTTTGGCAATTTTGCCAAATAACAGTTTTTTATTTTTCGAATGCCCACTACCGCAAAATAAGGGACGCCCAAGTATGCGCAGTGCATGTTGCGAAATGTCTAACTTATAGTGAAATAGTCCATTAAAGACAATTTTTAACAATACTGACAGTTTATCATCGATATCTGCAACACTGTCAGTGTTGGCGAGCAAGGCATTGATGGCAACAAGAGTTGCGTCGAGAATTAAAATGGCAATCTGCGAATCTGAACCCTTTATTTCTACCAGAAAATCTTCAACAAATTCGTAGAATTCACTGGACGTTAATTGAACCAGAAGGCGCCCTAAAACTGCAGGAATTTGTTCTGTAAAACGATAGCTCTGAATTTCTAAAGCCAGTAGTAATTCAACCACAATATCGCTTTTCTGGCCGGCTGTCAACCCCTTAAAAATAGTTAACAGGGCTTCGCCAGCACAGTGGCACACGCAATAATCAGAGCTTACTTTTAATATATTAGAAAAGTGTAGTGCCGTGTAAAAAGCATCTGCCTGACCACTGTCAATTTGCTGCAATAATAAGTCAATTTGAACCAGCTTGACAACGCGCGGCGTCGCAACTTTTAAATTGCTCAAATACATGTCACTAATATTAATTTCTGAAAGATAGTTAATTTTTTGATTTCGGCTTATTTTATGGTAAAAGTATTTTTCAACTAAAGGGTATTCAGTATCGATTTTATACTGTTTAACGATTTCTATTTCTGTAATGTTAAACTTTTCAATTAATTGATAATAAGTATATAGTGCTTCCAATTTTAAGTTGTCAGCTGTCATCACAGTGATGTTTTTGACAATTTGAAGCATATCGGCCATAACAGCTTGGTTACAGCAATCAGCTGGCAGAGCGCCCAGCACATCTAGTATGTAAGGAAAGCAAGTTTCATCGCGACGGTAGCGCTGTAATGCCAATACAATTGTCTGTGCACAAAGCGCTTTAGAATCAAACTGGCACTTATTGATTAACGCCGTCGTAAAACTTTCTAAAGCGCTGCCTAAACGCGCACTGTGTAGTTCAGATATTGTGACGTTTCTCTCTAAAAATCGTTCAATTGAAGCATTTATTTCGGCCGTAAACGCAACGCTGTCGCGTTCATTTGCAGCACTGAATTTAGCAACAATCAAGCACGCCATTGTCGCAGCTGCTTGGCGCCGAATGGCCTCGTCATCATCCATTAGCTTTTCATAGATAAACGACAATATAATTTGTCTTTGATCATTACTGTAGATAAAGCCATAGTCGCAAAAAGCAACTAATAAATCGATCAGTTTTTCACGCGAAATGTTGCTGCGCGCCAATTCTAGAACGCCACTTAATGCCGTTTCATCTTTGAAGTCGGCGCTGACAAATGTATTGTGATAAACGTTTAATAAGTATATTGCATCAAACAGTGCATTGCCATTTAGCATGGCAAAATCGACGCCGTTAATAAGGCATTTTATATTGCCAGACGGCTTAATTCCCAAACTTTTAAATCGCTTACTCAGCGCTTTATCTAAAGTGTCTTCTGTTGCTTGCTGAAATTCGGGTTTCGATTTAAAAGGCGCGAAATTAGCTTGACAGTAGCTGGCTACTTTCATTGTTTCTTGTAGTATTTCACTAAATTGATCGCTTGAATGATTCATAGCTAATCCTCTCCCATATAAATAGTGCTTTTCACATTCAACCTTTGACTTTTTTTCAGCTATTCACTTTCAACTTTTCCACTTTGCTACTTTTCGCTTTCAACTTTCCACTTTCGACTTAATAACTACCTGCCGACTTAGCCACACCGATAATTTGTAGCGAACCGCCCGCCCCTATACGGCTGGCACCGGCTTCTATCATGGCAACTGCTGTATCATAATCGCGAATGCCACCTGATGCCTTAACGCCCATGTCATCGCCTACCGTCTTGCGCATCAGGGCAATATCTTCAGTTGTTGCACCACCTGTGCTAAAACCGGTTGAAGTCTTTACAAAATCTGCACCGGCCAACTTGGCCAGTTGACAGGCCTTCACTTTTTGTTCGTCTGTCAATAGGCAGGTTTCAATAATTACCTTTAAAAGCGCCTTGCCTTTAATGGCTTCGACCACAGTATGAATATCAGCTTCAACAAAGTCGTACTGACCACCGCGTAATGCGCCGACATTGATAACCATGTCTATTTCATTGGCGCCGTCGGCAACTGCTTGGGCTGCCTCATGCGCCTTAAGCGCCGTTGTATTGGCACCTAAGGGGAAGCCGATAACACTACAAACTTTTACAGTTGAACTAGCCAGTTCTTGACTGACTAATTTAACATAATGCGGATTGACACACACCGAAAAAAAGTCATATTGTTTGGCTTCTTGGCATACTTTTACAATGTCTTCAGGCGTTGCCTGAGGCTTTAATAAAGTGTGGTCGATATATTGATTTAATTTCATAATAGACTCCTCTATTTAACATATACTTCGGGTTTTAGTGCGGCAATATAGGGCAAATTGCGATACTTTTCGCCATAGTCAATGCCGTACCCAACGATAAAGACATCGGGTATTTCTGTACCAGAATAGTGAATGTCGACATCTACTTTGCGGCGCTCTGGCTTATCAAGTAGTGTACACGCCGCAATCGATATGGCACCGCGCGATTTTAAATTATCCATTAAATAGTGTAAGGTTAAGCCGGTATCGACAATATCTTCAACAATTAAGATATGCTTGTCTTCAACGCTGTGGTCTAAATCTTTTAAAATGCGCACCACACCGGAGCTTTCAGTCGACATGCCATAACTGCTTACTGCCATAAAATCGAGCTTAACTGGTATGTTAATCTTGCGCATTAAATCTGCCATAAAGACATTTGCGCCTTTTAATATACCCACCAGCAATAATTCTTTACCGCGATAGTCATCGGCAATCTGTCTCCCCATTTTTGTGACAATTTGATCAATTTTTTTCTCATCAAACAAAACTTCTTGTATATCTTTGAGCATTACCAGTCCTCCTCGATATCATATGGTCTGCCGTCGTCTTTTTTCTTCTGTTTGGCTTTTATTTCAGCCGTTCGCTTTTTGACCGTGTGTTCAAAATAACCCTTTAGTATTTTACCGCCTAACAAAACGACACCACCAAGCATCAACGAATCATCAAGTAAACCAACTGGCAGTAAAAAATCAGGAATGATATCGGCTGGTATGACGATATAAGCCAAGGCAGCTAGCATAAAAAACTTTTCGTAAAAAGGATAATCGCCATCGCGCATATAGTCGAAAAAATATCTAAAGTACTTTATGTTTCTCATTTATTTATCCATTCTGATTAATCTTTTTATTCAGTGTTTCAGCTAGTGCTTCGTAACCAGATTTGCCAAGTAACGCAAACATGTTCTTTTTGTAGCTCTCGACACCAGGCTGATCAAACGGATTAACCCCCAGCATGTAACCGCTTATGCCACAGGCCAGCATAAAGAAGTAATAGAGATAACCGAGATGATAAGCGTCGTGCTCAGCGAGTTCAATGACAATATTCGGCGCCCCACCGTCATTATGCGCCAGTATCGTACCAAGCATTGCCGTGCGGTTTATTTCTGATATCGGTTTGCCAGCCAAGTAGTTTAAGCCATCTAAATCGGCTTCGTCAAGCGCTAACTTGAGCAGTTCATCTGCCTTAGCGACATCGATAACAGTTTCAAATAATAGCCTTTCACCATCTTGAACATATTGCCCCAACGAATGCAAATCGGTTGTAAAGCTCATGGCGTGGGGCAGTATGCCCTTGCCGTCTTTACCTTCACTTTCACCGTAAAGTTGTTTCCACCACTCTGCTAAATAATTAAATGTCGGGTTATAATTGACTAATATTTCTACTTTATAGCCCTGATCGTATAAATAGTTTCGTGCCGCGGCATAAAGCAGTGCTGCATTATCGTGTTGTTGATTGACCTTAAAATCACTATAAGCAGCCTTAGCACCGGCTAAAAGTGCATCGATATCAATGCCCATTGCCGCAATTGGCAACAATCCTACCGGTGTAAAAACAGAATACCTGCCACCGATATCGTCTGGTATTACATAACAGGGAATACCATTGCCGTCGGCGAATGTCTTTAGCGCGCCTCTACTTTTATCAGTTGTCGCAACAATGCGCTCTACATAGGCCGTGCCATACTTTTTCTGCATAAATTGTCGCACTAAGCGAAATGCTACGGCTGGTTCAGTTGTGGTGCCCGATTTAGAGATGACGTTGACAAAAATATCATCATCTGCCAAGTGGTCAAGCAATGCGCTGATGTACTGACTGCTCATGTGATGACCTAAAAAGTACACGCGTAGCCCTTTGCCCGACTTTAGTTTTACTTCATTGTCAAAATTGGGTAGCAATGCTTCCAGCGTGCTCTTTGTGCCAAGATAAGAACCACCAATGCCAATGACAATAAGTGCTGTTGCCTTTTCTTTAATTTGAGTTGCCATTTGTTTGATACTATTGATGAGTGCTGGGTCAATTGTATTGACATAGTCTACCCAGCCGATGAAATCATTGCCAGCGCCACTGCCATTGTATAACTGCTGTTGTGCCGCGCCAGCTCGTTCTAAATAAGGGGTAAGTTGTGTTTGGTCGACAGTTAAATAATCGGTATTGATGCGTAGCGTTTTCATTAGATCAGCTCCTTTTCAAGCGATAAACTTTAAACCAATGTATAGTTTAATACCAGATATATAAGATAAATACCTGCTAAAAAAATGCCATCACGTCGCGTGATATGTTGACGATTTGATATAGAAAAATACCTAAAGGCATAAACGATAATTAACATCGTCGGAATTTGAAGTATATAAAATTGGCTCGGCACGCGCAAGCCAGCGCGCGTTACTGCTGCTGCGCCACCGACTACAAATAGAACATTTAAAATATCAGCACCAATAATATTGCCAACCGCCAACTCGCCGTGCCCCTTACGAACGGCTGTAATGGCCGTTACCAGTTCGGGCAAACTAGTGCCAAAGGCGACTAATGTTGCGGCTATAATGCTCTGCGGTATGCCAACTTTAATTGCCAAATGTTCTACAATTGGTATCAGCAGTTTACTAGATGCAATCACTAAGAACACGCCGAGTAACAGTTTAATTACTTGTATAAAAATCGGCGAGCGCTCTTCTTCCAGTTCAAGTACTGCGGCATCTGCGCGCGACCACTTAACCGTAGCATATAGATACAATGCCAATAACAACAAGAACAAAAAGCCAACCGGCTGAGCAATCGTGCCATGCGGCCCGGCTTGCCAAAATGGCAAACTCACTACTGCCAACAGGGTTACTGCTGCCAGTTGCAAGCGCCCTTGTCGCTTTATGACATGCGATTCAACCGGCAATTTGCCGATTAATGCCGCCACACCAATAATTAAACCGGTGTCAACTATAATTGAACCAATTGCATTGCCCAGCGCCAAATCGGGGTTGCCATTAACCGCCGCCAGCACTGACACAGTCGCCTCGGGTAAGGTCGTGCCAAGCGAAACAATGGTTGCGCCGATAATCATCTTCGGTATGCCCCAGTGTACTGACAAACTGACGGCTTCGTCTACCAAAATATCAGCGCCCTTACTGAGCGTAAACAGCGTTAAAGCCGCTAAGATAAACAAGACAATTGTCGGTAGCGGCTGTATAAAGCTGACAATATAGCTGTCCATTAACCCTCCAGCATTGCAGCTAAGTTGCTATCACATTCATTTTCAACTTCTTTGTTATCTTTTTCGTAGCGAGAATACTTGCCGATAATTGAATTAAATAAATAGTGTGCCGTAAATAAATCGGTTTTGTTAATTAATTCGTAGGCGCCGTTTAACAATAAGCGCTGCATGCGACTTTCTTGTAAATCGTAAGTATCGAATATGCGCTTGCGTAATGTTGGGCATGACACATCGAGCATATTGAGGTAAAAATTAAAGACGTCATTCTCACGTTTTTTACTGAGCAGTTCTTTAGTTGCTGCCAAATCGTGCTCATAATTGTATTTCATCACCGCCAAAATATCGTACTTGACTTTGCGCATACTGCCCTCAAAGGGACGATAGTCAATTTCGGTGCTAATATCAATTTTAGTGTCTTTCGTTATTTTAACCAAGCCATCATATTTTTGGTTTTTAACCAGAAAATCTCTCCCCAATAAGTGCATCAAATAATTATAAATGGCCTTAGAATCAAATTCTTGGTCAATCATCATAACGCCCATGCCCATAATAACGGTTTGCGCATAGTAGACATCAGACTGGTCGAAGTTGCGCGTATAATTGTGAATAATGCGCTTTAACATGCTGAATTTTGTGCCCTTTGAAAGTAACATTAAATACAGCGTTAGCGTCTTGTTGATACCGCGGCGCGGCGATTGATCGACCTTTAAAAGACCAACTTGCTTGGCAAAAATTGCCTCTTGATAAACCAAGCCGATATAGTCGACCAATTTAAATTTTTCTGGGACTGCCAAGTTTTCAATTCGTTCGAGATCAAATAGCGCTTCCATTTCTAACAACACTTCAAACTTACTCTTCATCGTATTCCTCCTTACGATTTATGCTTACCCGATTAACGGATAATGTCACATCATTTTTCTATTTTTGGCGTCTGTGCTCAATATAGCAACGCCCACAGACCGATTCGTACTCGACGACACCTTCAATGACAACCTGTTCGCCTTCAAAGACAAATTCGCCATCTACTTTGCGCGCATTTAGTATTGCCTTACGCCCACAACGACAAACCGTTTTTAGTTCTTCAATTGAATGGGCAATTAAAAGCAGCCTGCTGCTACCGGGAAAGCCGTTCATCAAAAAGTCGGTTCGCAGCCCGTAGGCGATAACGGGAACATCATCCTCGACGGCAATTTTAAACAGCTGATCAATTTGCTCAGCCGTCATAAATTGTACTTCATCAACTAATATGCAGTCAACTGATAAATCGACAATCGACCTAATATCGTCTTCACTTTTAATCAAATAGTCAACCGTTTTATTGACGCCGATGCGCGACACTACACACTCAGCGCCCTTCGTATCAATTTGTGGTTTAATGATTTGCACGCGCATGCCGCGTTCTTTATAGTTATGTGCCACTTGAATAAGCGCAGTCGACTTACCGCTATTCATGGCGCCGTATCGAAAATATAGCTTTGCCATTACGCCTCCTTTTACAAAACCTATTATACATTAAATTGGGCTGATAGACAAAGAAAAAAACACCCAAATTTACAGTAAATTGAGTGAATTCATCAAGCAAACCTATAAGCCGAGTTCTGTATTAGACGATTATCAATCTTGGCGCCCTGTTGCCAATGACGCTCATGCGACCTACCTTACGGGAAGCGACGAGCAGCCGCTCATTTGCCCCTATTTGGTCTTGCTCCGGATGGGGTTTACATAGCCGCAAAGTCGCCAATGCGCTGGTGCGCTCTTACCGCACCTTTCCACCCTTGCCTAAAACCTGAGTTATAGGCGGTATCTCTCTGTTGCACTATCCTTGAAGTTGCCTTCACCGGGTATTATCCGGCACCCTTGCTCTTTGGAGCTCGGACTTTCCTCACAGCTTAGCTGCGCAACCGTCTGGCTTACTCAACTTCATTATAAATAGATAGTCAGACGCTGTCAATAGCAGCTTCTAAATTGTGGATAAGTAATGTCGCAAACGACGGAAAAATGCCCATGTCTTTTTCGTTCTAAATGAATAATGCTCTCCTTTATGCACAAATTATCCACAATTTTTATCTTTTTTAATTCGTCGCCGAAAAGTGGTCTTTTTTGTTGAAAAATGGACATTCTTTGACAAAAAAGTTTCAGTTTTTTTTATATTTTTAACAACTTATCCACTAAAAACGCTAGAAGTATTGAAAATCCACGCCAAGCAAAATTCCCCTTCTTTGTCAAGGGGAATTTTAATATTTTTAAAAGATATTTGTAAAATTTTTCTAAGATCTTTTAGCGCGCTACAAAACCGGTTTTTTTATAAACCTTACGCAGTGTTTTTACGGCGATACGTCTCGCTTTTTCAGCGCCTTCTCGATAAACCGTTTCTAAATATTTTTTATCGTCTAATAAATTGAGATACTTTTCACGAATTGGCTTTAGCTTTTCGACAGTAACTTCGGCAGTTGCCATTTTTAAATCGCCGTACCCCTTGCCTGCAAATTGCTCAACTGTTTGAGCCAGAGATTGTTTGGTTAAAGCACTGTAAATCGTAATTAAGTTTTTAACACCAGGTTGCTCATCAGATAACTGAACAACGCCAACCGAATCGGTAACAGCACGCTTAAACTTGCGCACAATGACATCTGGTTCATCAGTTATATAAACTGAAGCGTTAATGTTTTCATCTGATTTTGACATTTTACTAAGCGGATCTTGCAGGCTCATAATACGCGCGCCAACCTTGGGGTTGTATACCTCAGGTAATACAAAGGTTTCGGAATAGCGATTGTTAAAGCGCGTGGCAATATCGCGCGCAATTTCTAAATGTTGCTTTTGGTCGTCGCCAACTGGCACTAAATCTGCCTGGTACAGCAAAATGTCGGCCGCCATCAGCACCGGATAAGTATATAAACCAGCATTTAAATTATCAGAACGCTTGGCAGATTTGTCTTTAAACTGCGTCATGCGATTCAATTCACCCATGTAAGTCATGCAACTTAACACCCAGGCCAGTTCGGCATGTTCTGAAATATGCGACTGAATAAACAGCGTATTTTTAGTCGGGTCGAGACCGCAGGCGATATACTGAGCAATACTCTGCAGAGACAATTTACGCAGTTCAGCCGGTTCTTGTCTTACCGTTATGGCGTGCAAGTCGGCGACAAAGTAAAACGCATCGTATTCGTCAGCGAGTTTCACCCAATTGTCCAACGCACCGATATAATTACCCAAAGTCAATTTACCCGATGATGTAATACCACTTAAAATGCGTTTTTTATCGCTCATTGTATCCTCCTTTATATAAGTTGTTTTTAACGTTTGTCTTTATGACATATTACTAGATATTTAAAAATTTAGCAAGCGCTTTAATAAGTGAAAGTGGAAAGTGTAAGTAAAAAGCGGAAAAGCACTAAAACCTTAAAAACAATTCCAACGCAGGCGATTGTCAGAAGTGCTTGTAGCCCGTGCGACTGAAGTGTATTTTGTAGTGGTAAGAGCTGCTGTTAAACCACCTCATCTGAAAGAAGCACGTTTTCTATTACGAATTTGCGCGCAGCTCCCACCTAGAAATATACGAAGGAGCACGATAAAGGCGAAAGCACTTCGTTTCAATCGCCGATAAAAGCGAGATTTCTCGACTTCGCTCGAAATGACATAAAAGAGGCGCTATATGGTAACCTGGCACCTTTGTGAAACCTGGCACC
>PDWI01005314.1_pt1 | contig 16687 bp, 6 predicted proteins | sample 1430891 | NCBI WGS metagenome assembly PDWI01 (sample SAMN01162508, study PRJNA174530) | Oral metagenome, whole genome shotgun sequencing project. | biome: Marine environment; feature: Marine mammal; material: Swab sample of the gingival sulcus; isolation source: swab sample of gingival sulcus...
TCCGAAAAATCCTTTAATAGTCCCCCCGGTTGCCATGATATGAGTATCAGACATTTTGTGTGCTGTCATAAATACTGGTGCGAAAAAAATATTCATTGACGCACTTACGGAGAACGCACTAAGCAAGTGTAGCCAAGATTTTGTTTCAAAAATGGAATGCCCTAAAATTGCACTTGGGTTGGCTGCGCTTTCGCTTTTTGATTATTGGGTATATGGTAAGCAAATGTCAGTTTGAGCTATAGACAAAAATTGAAGTATATTTGATCAAACTATCATAATACCCATATTTCTAAAAAAAACAATAACTTCCTCCCTCCCCGATAAAAAATATTATCAATACCGTCACTCTAACAGCTAGTACTTTTTTGTACACAGACAGGGGATTGTATAAATCTAAATTATCACAACGAGCTTATTTGTTTTTTCTGTTCCCATATCAAAGAGAATTGAAAGGGTAAGATAGAATATTACCGGATTTTTCCAATTCACAACAAAATAGAGACTAAAACGTCGTAATCACGTTGAATTGAATTTATTGAATTATGAAGGTTAACTGATGAGTTTACTGACAAAACTATTCGGAACAAAACACGATAAAGATATCAAGAAAATCAAGCCGATAGTTGATGAGATTAACAAGCTATACGAAGAATATGACAGCCTTACAGAAGAGCAGTTGAAAGATAAAACCAACGAGTTTCGTAGATACATTAAACAGGAAACTCAGTATTTAGAAAAAGAAAGAGCAGAATGCCACGATACACTGATAAATGAAGCCCTAACTGCCGGAGAAATTGCAGATATGGCTGAACAAATCAAGAAGTTAGATAAACAAATTTTTGAAACTACACAGGAGGTATTAGATGAAATTATGCCTCAAGCCTTCGCTGTAGTTAAGCAAACCTGTAAGCGTCTGAAGGAAGCAAATTATACATACGAATATGCCGGACAGCATTATACTTGGGATATGATTCCTTATGATGTACAACTGATTGGTGGTATCGTAATCCACCAAGGTAAAATTTCTGAGATGCAGACGGGTGAGGGTAAAACATTAGTAGCCGTTGCTCCTGTGTACTTGAATGCACTACCTGCAAAAGGCGTACACCTTGTAACAGTAAACGATTATCTTGCAAAACGTGATTGCGACTGGATGCGTCCTGTTTATGAATATCTTGGACTGACTTGTGATGCTATCCAAGCAAATATGGATAATGTCGCTCGTCATAAAATGTACAATATGGACATCACTTATGGTACAAATAATGAATTTGGTTTTGATTACCTACGTGATAACATGGTTATTGATAAAGACCATAAAGTTCAGAGACCACACTGGTTTGCTATTGTCGATGAGGTTGATTCAGTATTGATTGATGAAGCCAGAACTCCTCTTATCATTTCTGGTCCTGTACCACAGGCTGACCAAAGATTTGAAGAGATGAATCCAAGAGTACGTAGCCTCGTTCAGGAACAAAATAAACTCGTCAATAGTATCGTAAGCGAAGCAGTAAAATATTTGGAAACTGCTAACAACAATAAAGAAGACCGTGAAAAAGCTGGTATCGCACTCTTGAGAGCATCAAGAGCATTGCCTAAGCATAAGCGTTTGATGAAAATTCTGCAAGAACCTGAAAACCAAAAACTCAGAACAGAAACAGAATTATACTTCCTTCAAGAAAAAGGTAAGAGAATGCACGAAATTGACGACGAATTATACTACGTTGTTGAAGAGAAACATCACTCTATCGACTTGACGGAAAAAGGTCGTGAACATATCTCACGTGGTTCGGAAGATCCTGACTTATTCCTACTTCCTGATATTGCAGCAGAATTAAGTGCAATCGAAGGCGATGATGAAATCAGCATGGCTGACAAACAAGTGAAGAAAGACGAAATCTACCGCCTATACGCAGAAAGAAGTGATAGACTTCATACATTGCAACAACTCTTGAAAGCATATACCCTTTTTGAAAAAGATGTAGAGTATGTAATCCAAGACAATAAAGTAATGATTGTTGATGAGTTTACAGGGCGTGTAATGGACGGTCGTCGTTATTCAGACGGTCTGCACCAAGCTATTGAAGCAAAAGAAGCAGTGAAAGTGGAGCGTGATACGCAAACTATGGCAACAATCACATTGCAAAACTACTTCCGCCTATATCATAAACTATCAGGTATGACAGGTACAGCAGAAACAGAAGCGGCCGAATTTGAAAAAATTTACGAATTAGACTGTACAGTAATTCCGACAAACAGACCTATTGCAAGAGATGACCAGGAAGATTTAATCTATAAAACTACTCGTGAAAAATATAATGCAATTATCGGAATGGCATCCGACTTAATGCGTGAAGGTCGTCCTGTGCTTGTGGGGACGGCATCGGTTGATGTATCGGAGATATTGAGTAAAATGTTTACTCGTAAGGGTATAAAACACAATGTACTTAACGCTAAGAACCACGCAAGAGAAGCAGAAATCGTTGCTAATGCAGGTAAAAAAGGTGCATTGACAATTGCAACTAATATGGCTGGTCGTGGTACTGATATTAAACTTTCTAAGGAAGTCAAAGAAGCCGGAGGTTTGGCTATACTTGGTTCTGAAAGACATGATGCTCGTCGTATTGATAGACAGCTTCGTGGTCGTGCCGGTCGTCAGGGTGATCCGGGTTCATCAATATTCTTCATTTCATTGGAAGATAAACTGATGAGACTTTTTGGCGGAGAGAGGGTAGCAAACGTGATGAGTTCAATGAAGATTCCTGAAGGCGAACCTATTCAACACAAAATGATTTCAAACACGGTTGAACGAGCCCAAAAGAAAATCGAAGAAAATAACTTTGGTACTCGTAAACGCTTGATTGAATATGATGATGTGATGAACCAACAGCGTAATGTGATTTATACACGACGTAATTCGGCGTTACGTGGAGACAGACTTCGTGGAGAGCTTTTTGAATACATCGAAGATTTAGCTGAGATTTGGTACGAAGAATTTGTAGATGAGGAAAACTATGAAGGTTTCATGCATCAATTAAGAACAAAATTGATGCTGAATGTTGAGTTATCCGAGCAAGAATTTTTCAATACACCACAAGAAGAGATTGTCAAAAAAATTGTGGATACTGCCGACAAGTACTATACTCAAAAAGAAGAAATGGTAGGCACAGATTTCTTAGCTCGCCTCGAGAGAGTAGCAGTATTACAGACTATTGATGACAAATGGAAAGAACACCTAAGAGCAATGGACGATATGAAAGAAGGTATTCATCTTCGTTCTTATGGCCAGAAAGATCCTCTTTTGGAATACAAGCAGGAAGCATTTTCTATGTTCAAGGATTTGATTATGGACATCAATATGGGAGCAGTGTCTTACGCATTCCGCTATTGGCCACAGGTGGCAAGAGTAAATGCAGACGGTTCAACAAGTGTTCAGGTAGCTCCTGTTGCTCCGCAACTCAACCAACGCTCTTCAACCCCTGCGAATATGTCATTTACTCAATCTTCGACTATGCCTTCGTTCTTACAGCAGCAATCAACTTCTGCCTCACAGGGCGGAGTTCCAAAAATGAAAGGTCCGGAAGGAGAACAAGCATCAACTGTAAGCAGAACTGTCCGCCGAACAGAGAAGAAAATTAATCGTAATGATTTAGTAACTGTTCGTTACCCTGATGGCAAAACCGAAAAAGTAAAATATAAAAAGGTGGAAGCTCAAGTGAACGCAGGAGCTTGCGAGATAATTGACGCATAATCATTCATAACATTAAATTAAAATGGAATCTGCCGAAAATAGTGGATTCCATTTTTTTTTGAATAGTACGTATAGAAAAATTTAGAAATTACTATTTGCCACTAACTACGCATGCTTAGGAAGAGAAAAAGAAAAAGTACTTTCCTTGCCAATTTCGCTTTGTCCTCGTTTATCTGCTGATTACTTAGCTAAATGAATTTATTTTTATATATATTTTTATATACAGTTATTTTTTTGTATTTTTGCCTTCAGGAAATCTGCTGATTGTATTTTTTAACATTTAAAAAACAGGTGATTTCATTTTTTTGAATTAATTGGACAAAAAAATCCATTTTTCAAAAGGGTTTGTATATTAAAATTTTTATTAATTTTGTATCAGTATTTATCTGATATTTAGAAGTATTTGTTATGTATCATATAGAAAAAACAGCATATGGAATTCGTATTAATCTGAACCTTAACAAGGCTGGATTAATCACAGGGGAAGAAGCTAATAGACTGTACGAAGAACTTTCTCGTACCTTGGAGCGTTTACGTCGTCCGATCGGTTATTTAATCGATATGAGAAATCTAAAGAAGATGAAGAGCGAGGATTTACAGAAGTTATATCAATTCAAGCAAAATTTGGTGGACAGGGGGATAGTTAAGCGCACAGCATACGTTATGAATAATGCAGTTACCATGCTCCAAATGAAACGTATCAGTCGTGATATCGGCTTATTGAAATACGAAAGATTTTTAGATGCTAATATGTTAAAAAATTGGGAAGAAGTAGCATTAGGTTGGTTAATCAATGCTCAAGACCCAACCCCCAAAAGAAGACGTTAATTCGTAATATCAGGAATGGCTTATGAGAAAATACCTCCTTTATTTTTTTATGGTAACATCACTTATCTCTTGTAATCAAAATGATAACAGGCCAGGGAATATCCCTATCAAAGAAAGCAAAGAAGAAAAAGTAGTAAATAAAGATTCTATTGATAAAGTTCGTTTAGAGGAAGAGTATGAATCGAAGAAACCAGAAATTTCGTACCAACAAATTGTACTCAAAGACAGAAAACACAGGAATCAAATAATCCATGAGCACGACGAAGATCCTAATGATATGTCTAAAAATAGAGCTTTCTGTCTTCTAAACCGCAAAGCCAGACGTTATATGCGAGTCGGTGATACCGTAGTTGTACCAAACATATATTCTGAAAACTTAACAGTTTATTCATTATTTCCACAATACTACCACGGAGCCAAAAATATTAAAAAACTAATCGTAGTTTCCAATAGATACCTTTGCTATGGTGCGTATGAGTATGGTAAATTAGTTCACTTCGCCGCATGTAATACGGGTAAAGAAAAAACTCCGACTTATCCTGGACGCTATTCATTAGTTTGGAAAAAGAAAGAACATCTCTCCTCACTTGATAGTTCATGGGTTATGCCGTTCAACTGGAACTTTCACCAATATGCAGGCTGTGCATTTCATCAATTTTCAATGCCGGGATATGCTGCTTCACACTCATGTGTGAGACAATTTAAAGAAGATGCTGAATGGCTATACTATTGGGGCGAAAAGGCAAAGCTCAACAAACAAAGGACAGAATATGAGCATCTTTCCGGTACTCCTGTGATTGTTTTAGACGTATTCGATTATACTCGTCCCAAAACAGGACCTTGGATAGCATTGAAATCAAATAAAGCACATATCATTGAGCTTCCTGAAAAACCAATGGAAGTAGAAGATGCAATTATTCCATACTCACAAATTCCTGACGGAGCTAAAGGCAGACTACCGAATAAGGAACGCTATATTCATGGAGAAGACACACTTAGAGCCCGTGGTATAATCCGAGAAGGAGTAGTGCTTACAAAATCTGTTAACTTCAATGTTATGAAGAGAAAGAAAAAAGCTGCTGAAGAAAGGGAAAGAAAAAGATTAGAAGAAGAAAAAATAAAAGAGTTGGAAAAAACAGCCGAAACTAATGGAATGGGAGAGGAGTATTTCGAAGAAGTACAAGGACTGAAAAAAGTTTTAACAAAACCTGATTCAATCAAAAATCAGTAACTGTAAGGTGTCATTATGGAGCAAATCACATACAAATTTTTATTAGAGGCGAAGGATCTCTATGAAAGTGCTGACTATGAAGAGGCACTAAAAGTTTGTAGTGAAGGTTTACTTCTATACCCAAAAACTCTTTCTGCATACTCAATCTGTATCCACTCTATTCTGCAAATCAACGGTCCAATTGCCGCCGAAGAATATATCGAAACTCTTCCTGATTCTATACTTGAAAATCCTCGTTATGATAAATTTATTTCTAATCTTAAGAATGACATACAAACTTTCGAAGATGTAAACAAAGAAACAACGCCAATTATAGAAGAGGAAGATAACTCCTTAAAATTAGACAATGTACTCGAAGACGAAGCAATACCCGATGAAGAAAATATCAACGAGTCTCTATCTAAAGAAATGGAACAGGAGATTTTAAAAACGGATAGTAGTCTAAATACAGATGTTACAACTATCGAACCTCTAAACGAACCAAAAGAAGAAAGACCCACGTCTAAAGACGAAAATTATTCTCCGATAGTAGATAATAGGATTGAAGAAGAAATATCGCCGCATAATATAGAAGAACTCTTATATCTTACGAGCAGCCCCGACGATACAGGAACAGATGAGCACGAAATAGAACTCTACGATCAAATCCCAAAAGAATTAGAATTTTCAGAAGATACTGAAGAAATTGCAATTGACCATTCTGTCATAGCTGGAATTGAAAACGAAATTTACGATTTTACTGAAGAATCAATCACTCCGTCTCCTGATTTACAATCTTCAACCCAGCCGCCTGAACCGGAAGAAGAAGAAGTCGATATGTTGGAGAAAGTTTTTTCAGAGCATGAGGGCATCGAGCCTAGCATCGAATATAAGGCATTCTCTAAAGAAACAGCTCCATGTCTCAACCCGGAGAATACAAATCCTGACCAAGATGATTTAACACACCTTTTTGGAATTACCCCGGAAGCGACGGAAGACGAAGGGCTCATAACAAACGAAATCGGTTCTGCACAGGAACTGGTAATACCAGAAATTAAAACAAACGATGATTTCGAACAAATCAAATTACCGGAAGTTAATGATTCAATAAATACCGAACCTACTAAGCAAGTAACAGTAATTGATGGAGATGACTTGCTACCTCCAATCTTGGAACCAATTAACGTATTCGACAATATTCCTATTCCTCAAACTGAAGATGATTCCCAAACGGAACTTATTGATATTACCGTAGATAATGATGAGGAATCGATAGATATTGCATCATTAGATTTATATTCCGAATCCGTTCGCCATAATATTATAACTAAAGGTATGCAGTACCATAGGCTACGTCTAATACCTGGTTTTGAACAATATCAGGAACTTGATTGGGAAATCAAGTAAATACCTGTATTATAATAATAGTTTCGCTTAACCCCAAAGTTCTTTCAAACTTAGAATTTGTATAAAACTATACAGATGTTCATTGTATTTTTATGATGGACTTTTCGTATGTATATGTTAGCAAATAAAAGAGCAGACCCTCTATTGAGAGCCTGCTTTTGAGATTTAAAACCTATTGGTCTTATTTTTCGATTACCATAGTAGTAGTATAAACAGTGTTGTTAGCTTTTACAACAACTTGATATGAACCTGAGTTCATATGTTCAACATTGATATTAAGAATATTGACGAAAGCACCGTTATATGCTGATTCAATCAATTCGCCTGCAGCATTATAAATTTCAACTGTGATGTTATCATCGGTTGTGAAGCTCATTGATAGTTGAGTTTCATCATTTACAGGGTTTGGAGCCAAGGTTAAAGTTTCACCGACATTGACAGGAGTAGCGATTTCATTAACAGTCTTAGCAGTTAATACCGTATTCTTTTCATAAGTCAATACTTCGATTGCAGTTTCATTGATTACATCTTGCATTTCTGTAAGAGCAAGGTTTTCACCATTAACTTTTACAATATATACGTTAGAGGATCTATCAAATTCGTCACCATAAACGTTCATTACTACACGACCACCGAGAACTGTTGCAGCACCAACTAAATTATCTTTAGTATCATACGCTTCAAATTCAGTACCATCAGCCAAAGTAGTTTCGAGTACCAGTAATGATGAGTTATGAGGGTTTACACCTTCAAAAGTATTAGTGTTTGGAGTAGTAGCTGTAGCTTTAATCGCACCACCTGTTGGTAGAGGATATACTAACTTATCGTTCCAAAGCATATAGATGGAATAACCTTCACCAGGTTTCATCTCAGTAAACTGTTTGATACCAAGACGAGGGAAATACCAGTTTGCATTAGGGTCTTTCATCAATAATAAAACAGGAGCAATATTGTCAATCGCATCTTCGATTTTTTCAGCTGCTCTCGGTAGATATGCTACATTATTCCAGCCGAGCGTCATTGGGATTGGAGTATTGTACGGTACAGGTTTACCAACTACTGTTAAATTGGCATCATCATTTAACCATACGTCATACGCTAATTTGTTATCCCATTTGTTAATTTGATTCAAGTTTAGTGATGGTTGATAAACATTACCTGTGTTTTTCTCAATAACGATTAGCTGATCATCCGTAGAGTTTATATCATCAAACATAGTTTCAACTTCTTCGCCATCAATTTTGATGTATGTTGAAATCATGTTGTATGAAGCACCTGTCAAAGAAATAACTTGTTTGTCGAAGTTGTTCGGAATGTTATGGTATGGATAACCATCATTATCCGAACCTATAGCCCAATCTTCGTCAAAGTCCCAACCAACAGTAGTAAATGTTACTGCTTTTTTCATATCAGCAGTTGAAGTAGAAGCAGTGTTATAAACTGAAGGTACAGTACAAAGTTCATTATCAAAGAAGTTATTAGTAATTTGTGAAGTAGTTGCAGAACCAATTAACGCATCTACATTATTAGAAGTAGAAGTAGTTAATGGAGCAGCACTATAACATTTCTCGATGATTGCGTTAAAGGCACGACCAACTATACCACCTGCATTATCGTCAGCAGTTACAGCAGCTCTTGAATATGAGCTGTAAAGATTACCACGGTATGAATCACCAATGATACCACCAACAAATCTTGAACCTTTAACCATACCTGTAGCAGAAACGTGAGAAACATGAGCTCTATTTTTACCAACTACTGTACCTACATAAATTCTACCTTCGATGTTAACATTCAATAGACCTACGTTATTTACTTCAGCATCACCATCAATAAGACCGAATAAACCAACATTGTCTTGGCTATCTCTGTCAATGTATAACCCAGATATATCAAACCCATAACCTTGAAGAGTACCGGTGAAAGGAGTAGTCGCATTACCGATTGGCATGAAACCTGCACCATCATTTAGATATTCAGTGATTGAAGCATCAATATCATTATCTAATTCGTAGTCACCATCCCAAGCTGTTGAATTTTCAGACAACCATACTAGGTCACAAATAGTTGTGATATTAATCATACCATCACCATCTGTATCCGTAGGATAATTGCTATTACAAGCAGAAGTAAAGTTAAATGGAGCAGAACGAACAACAGCACCACCGCCATCAGTAGTTTCTACAGTCCAGTAATAATCAGTTAATTCAGCTAATTCAGCAGTTAAAGTATATTCAGTACCAGTTAAGTTAACCTCAACAATATTGTTAGTAAATTCGGTTGAAGTTGCAACCATCAACTTATAGTTAGTAGCACCAGCTACAGATTCCCATTTGAAAGTAGGTAGTGCAGAAACAGCAGGAGAGTTGATAGCAGGTTGAGTCAATACAGCCGCATCCATAGTTTGAGTAGCCATTGTAAATACATTTGACCAATCACTAATGTTTGTACCATCTGTAGCACTAACTCTCCAGTAGTAAGTCATATCTGAATTCAAGATTCCAGCTACAGGAGTATATTGTGATAAACCAATTAGATCTACATCAATAACAGTGGTTGCAAAGTTTGCATCAGCTGAAACTTCTAAGTTATATGAAATAGCATTTGAAACTACACCCCAGTCAAAAGTAGGAGTTAAAACAACATTTGCTTCCATATCAGCAGGAGCATACAAAACAGGAGCAACAATAGGTTTTGTTTCAAATTTGCTTACTTTTGACCAACGTGAATCATTGATACCATCAGTCGCATATACTCTCCAGAAGTAAGTAGTTGCTAAACCTAAGTCAGCAGAAAGTGTAAATTCAGAAATAGTTGAGAAGAATTCAACCTCTGTAGTTGCAAAATCCATATCTTCAGAAACTTGGATTTTGTAACTTGTAGCACCTTCAATATCGTCCCAATCGAATGTAGGGCGAAGAACCACATCTACAGCTTCATTTGCAGGAGCTGATAATGTTGGAGGAATGATAGGTTCAACAGTTGTATTCCATACATAAGACCAGCGTGATTTAGAACCGTCGCCTTTAACTGCTTGTACTCTCCAGAAGTATTTTGTGCTTTCTTCAAGAGCGTTAGCAAGAGGAACAGTATATTCAGAAGCCATTACGTTTTCATCAACTTTCAATGTATTTGAAAAATCTTCTACAGTAGAAACTTCAAGATTGTAGCTTACTGCATTTGTTACATCTTCCCAATCGAAAGTAGTTAAGTATTCAGCCCATTCACTATTATTTGCAGGAGCAGTCAAGATTGCGGGAACGATTGATTCTGTTTCAAATGACCATACATAAGAAGGACGACTCATTACTTCGCCTTTTTTCGCATATACTCTCCAGAAGTAAGTAGTTGCTTCTGTCATTGCAACAGTTGCATCATATTCTGAATTAGCAACTTCATCAGTAACCAACTTATGAGTAAACTCAGTATCTGTTGCCACTTCGATTACATAAGAAGTCGCACCTGTTACATCTTCCCAATTGAAATTGTCATTCATATCTTTATTAGTTCCATCTAATGCGATACCTTTCATTTCATTAGTAGGATAAGTTAAGATTGCAGGACAAACAGGTTCAGTTGTAAAGTTCCAAGTTTCTGACCAACGAGAGATATAACTTCCATTAGTAGCATATACTCTCCAGAAGTATTTAGTACCTTCTAATAGAGGTATGGTAGTTGAAAATTCTGAGTTGTTTACAGATTCTGCAATAACAGGATCAGTAAATACTTCGTCAGTTGCTATTTCAATCATGTAAGAAGTAGCACCATTTACATTTTCCCAATCAAAAGTTACTAATGGGAATTTATTTGCTCTATCCAAATTCAAATCAATCATGTTATTGGCAGGAGCAACTAAGTCAGTAGGAACAATATCTTCAGTTCTGAATGTCCAAGTTTCTGAACTTTCTGAAGTTACGTTATCATCATAAGCGATAATATTCCAATAATAAACATTTGCTTCAGTCAATTCGCCTGCTACAGGAGTGTATTCAGAAACTGTCAAATCTTTAGTATATAATACATTAGTCATATCAGCATCGCTTGCTATTTTCAAGATATAACCTTTGGCATCTCTTACATCTTTCCAGTCGATTAATACGTCTAACGCTACATCAGTGCTAACAGTATTAGTAGGAGTTAAAAGAACTGCTGGATAGAGTGGTTCTGATTTGAAAGTAAATGCAGGAGACCATAATGATTTGTCAGTACCGTCTGAAGCACGAACTCTCCAATGGTAATTATTATTTTTGATTAATGCTACTGTAGGTGAATATTCAGAAACGCTAACAGTAGTTTCAATTGTAAGAGTTTCGAAAGTTTCAGTTGAAGATACTTGAAGATCATATTCGATTGCAGTAGTAACATCAGTCCAGTCGAATGTTGGAAGAACTGTAACCTCAGTTGAAGCATTTGCAGGAGTAGTCAATACAGGAACTTCAACAGGTTCAGTAGTAAATGAACGAGTCTCAGACCATACTGAAGAGGCAGTACCGTCTTTCGCATTAATTCTCCAGAAATATTCAGTTTTCAAATCAAGAGGAGCAGTAAATGTATATTCACTACCTGTCAATTCTTCATCTAATACTATATTTGTAAAGGCAGCATCTGTAGCTACTTGCACTGTATAACCTGTAGCTCCGGTTACATCAGACCAGTCAAGTGTAGGTCTAATAATAACGAAATCAGCCATATCAGACGGAGTGTTCATTGTAGGAGGAAGCAAATCCTCAGTAGTAAATGTCCAAGCTGTTGACCATACTGAAGTATTTACGCCATCGCTTGCATTTACTCTCCAAAAATAGGTACTACCAAATAATAACAATTTAGTGGAAGGTGTAAATTCGTCAGTTGTAATATCATTTTCTTCAAATACTATATCAGTAAATGTAACATCATTAGCTACTTGTAATGAGTATCCTGAAACTCCAACAATTGCTTCCCAATCGAAAGTAGGAGTTGTCAGTACATCTGTTGCATCATTTACAGGAGCAACCATAGTAGGAGCAAGTAATTCTTGAGTAGTAAAGCTATACACCGTTGACCAATCTGAAGTAATAAACCCATCTGTTACATTTACTCTCCAGAAATATTCAGTATTAAAGTCTAATCGTGTTGTTGGAATGAATTCATTAGTAGTTGGATTTACATCAATAACAACGTTAGTAAAGGCAGCATCCGTAGCTACTTGCACGTTATAACTTGCAGAACCAAGGATTTCAGACCATTGCATTTTTGGAAGTACAACTTGGTTAATTGTTGCATCCATAGGTGCATTCAATGTTGGAATCACAATATCTTGTGTTGTAAATGAAAACGACTCTGACCATTCTGATTCTTGAGTATCCTTGAATGATTTTACTCTCCAAAAGTATTTATTTTTAAAACGAAGACCAGCTGTCAAATCATAAGTAGTAGTCATAACTTCCGTATTTATATCTATTGTAGCGAAAGTATTATCTCTAGAAATTTGTATTTGATATTTATTAGCACCATAAACAGCTTCCCAAGTGAAAGTAAGTGCCAATTCCTGGTCAATCGCCATATCTAAAGGAGCAGTTAAAACAGGAGCCGGAATAGACATTGTTGTAAATGAACCTGTATTCCAGTCAGTTGTTTGGCTACCATCAGTTGCATTGACTCTCCAGTAATATTTAGTATTATAGTCTAAAGCAGTTGATATTTTTTTAGATGTAAGTGATTGATTTATATCAAGAATTACATTTGTAAACACCTCATCTGTGGCAAGCTGCATACTGTACGAAGTAGCCCCTAATACTGCCCCCCATTCGACAAGAGGAAAAATACCAACATCGGTTGCACCGTCAGTCGGTAGGACTAAATCCGGTGCAGACATTAAGAAAAAAGGATAGCCGTCATTAGCACTAGCATCTAATCCCCATACATTTACAAAGTCCCAATTTGTATATGTAGATTGAGTTTTCATTTCAGCAGTTGTTTTGCCTGTTCCCGCTGCGGAAAAGGTTAAACCACTAGTAGTTTTATCCCAAAAACAATCTGTTACTGTTGCATTAGTACTCATTTCTTCCGTAAAACCACCAGGTGTACCTGATGAAGTTGCCGAACCAGTGGAATAACAATTTGTTATATTACCTGATACGATATATCCAGCAAAACCACCACCTTTAGTACCTGCACCATCAGCATCACCTGTTGCGTAACAATCAGTGATTGAGCCTCCGTTCATATAACCTATGAATCCACCAGTATAGTTTTTATCGTTATCAACATCACCTGTTGAATAACATCTCTCAATTACACCCTTATTGTAACCAACAAAACCGCCTACATAGGCAGAAGAATATGAATCATGGTACTCAACAAAACCTGTTGCATAACAATCTTTTACTACGGCCCCTTTTTCTACAAATCCTGTAAAGCCTCCAGTTCTCCAGTCGCCACCTTCAACATCAGCAGAAGTATAGCAACTTGAAATAGTACCTGAATTGTGATAACCTACCAAACCACCACACTCTTCATAGCTGCTTTTTACGGTTCCTGAAGAATAACAGTTTGTAACATTACCATCATTATGACCAACTAATGCACCAACTCTCTCATGTCCTTTTATGTTAACATTTGTAAGTCCTAAGTTCTTAACACTACCTGTCAAGCTACCAATAAAACCTACTTTATTCATGCTTGATCTACTAATGTAAAGCCCGTCAATTTTAAAACCGTTACCATCAATGTTTCCGGAATAAAATATAGGCTTCCAACCAGCACCAGCATTCCAGTTTTTAGTTGATTTGGCATCTATATCATTATCTAATTCCCAATCTTTATCTAAACCGAATCCTAATTCAACCATAAGAACAAAATCATCGATAGATGAAATATTGATGGAACCGTCTCCATCAGTATCAGTAGGGAGACCTGAATAATCTAAATCAATATAGGGATAGTCCGAGTCCATAGACCAAATACGGTCGAAATTCCAGCCTGCATCTGTATATGTTTTTTGAGTTTTCATTTCAGTAGTTGTTTTGCCTGTTCCCGCTGCTGAAGTCGTTGTTAAACTTGTTTCTGTATCCCAAAAACAACCCGTTGCAGTACCGTAACTATAACCTACGAAACCGCCTATCTCTCCACCACCCTTAGGAACACCGGTTGAATAACAATTTGTTATATTACCTGATGCAATATATCCGGCAAAACCACCAACCTTTAGTCCTTTTGCGGTTACATTACCTTTTGAGTAAGAATTGGCAACCGTAGAAGATGACAAATAGCCAACCAAACCACCAGCATAAACGCTTGAAGATGTACTTGTGTTAGTTGATTCGACATTACCCGTTGCGTATGAGAACCTTACATTTGTTCCAGTTGATCCATATCCTATCAAGCCACCTACATACGAATAGGCAGCTACATCGCCAGTAGTATAACATTTTTCAATTGTAGCTGTACCATTATAGAAATATACATAACCAACTAAACCACCTACGTAGTAACCTGTTGCAGTTACATCAACTGTTGAGTAGCAGTCTGAGAGTTTAGCTGCAGTGTGGTAATGACGACCAATAAGACCACCAGTATAACAAGAACTTGTCGTTCCACTTTGGCTCATACTACCTGTTGCATAACAATTTAATACTTTTGCACCTTGACTTTTTTCTGAACCAGTACCATTACTACCTATCAATGCACCAAAGTATTTGTATCCAGTCATATCAACATTTGTAAGACCAAGATTTTCGATAACGCCGGCATTACCTCCTACGTAACCGAAAAATCCAGTATATTCTGTACTTCTATCGAACGTAATACCGTCGATTTTATATCCGTTACCATTAAAGCTACCGGAAAATTTAGTTGTATTATTACCAATTGGACCCCAACCAGAGCCAGAGTTCCAAGTGGAAGTTGCTGAGGCATTGATATCATTATCAAGCTCATAATTGTCAGCCCACCCTGAGCTGTTTTCTGAAAGCCACTGTAAGTGACTCAAAGTTGAGACATTACGATAGCCATCGCCATCGGTATCTGTAGGTTGCACTTGTGCTTGTACTGACACTACGAAAAGCAATGCAACACACATCAAGAAATACTTATTACGCATATTCAACCCCTTTTATTAGTTAATAAAATACATCAATCATAATTTAAATTACAAATCTAAATTTTTTATTTATTAGTAAAGATAAAAATATCCTAAATACTAATAAATACTACAAGCGAAATTAAGAAAAATTCTTTACATAGGCAAATATTTTAGATACTTTTTTATACTTTTTCTTTACTTTTTTCGAAAAAACAAACAAATACAACATTCTTGCCCTAAATCCGTATTAAAAAACGAATTAATGTTAATAAAAAGTCCTTATCTCATAGATTTAGGAACGCAAAACATAATTCAATTTTTACACTCATACGGAGCAATACGCATGAATGAATTAGCCAAAGAAATATTGGAACTAAAGAAAGAAAGAAATGCTATAATAATGGCACACTATTATACGGACGGCGAAGTACAAGACATCGCGGACCACTTAGGGGATTCATTGTATTTAGCTCGCCAGGCAAAAAAAACTGATGCCGATGTTATCGTTTTCGCAGGTGTAGAATTTATGGCAGAAACTGCGAAAATTTTGAATCCGACTAAAACAGTGTTACTCCCCGATACGGATTCGGGGTGCTCTTTAGCAGATGAGGTAGATATTGAAGTATTTAGAAAATGGAGAAACAACTATCCCGACTCTTTGTTAATTTCATATATCAACTGCTCGACGGAAGTGAAAGCATTGACAGACATAATATGTACTTCAACTAACGCAGAAAAAATAGTCGCAAGCGTTCCGAAAGATAAACATATCCTTTTCGGAACAGACCAAAATCTTGGTAGCTACCTCAAGAAAAAATTAAATCGGGAAATGGAGATATGGCAGGGCAGCTGCGAAGTCCACCGAGAATACAATCTTGATGCAGCAAAAGCAATCAAAAATCAGTATCCTGGAGCCTATATTGCAGCTCACCCTGAATGTCCATCTCCATTTTTGGAATTCTCTGATTTTGTTGGTTCAACAACTGCGATTATTGATAAAGTTCTAAGCTGCCCGGAACAAGATATTGTTTTGTTAACCGAGAAGGGGATTCTGCACGAACTGCAAAAGCGGGCTCCGCACAAAAATTTCATCTCTGTACCCAATAATGAGAATGTATGCAATATTTGTCCTCACATGAAATTAAATACCTTAGAGAAAATCGCACAGTCTCTAAGAGAAAATAAGCACGAAATTGAATTAGACGAAGCCTTGAGACTAAAAGCCTTGAAGCCACTTGAAAGGATGCTGGAACTTAGTTAGAATAAAAATTAATATAGGAGACGTGAGTTATCACGTCTTTTTTTTATTTTTTCAATTTTTTTTTAAAGAATTATGGCTCTATGTCGAATACAGTGGGTAATCAAATTTGAGTTTTCCACAGATGAAATAAATCATGTTAATAAAATTGTCAATGTTTCTATATCCCCT
>PDWI01005315.1_pt1 | contig 16687 bp, 14 predicted proteins | sample 1430891 | NCBI WGS metagenome assembly PDWI01 (sample SAMN01162508, study PRJNA174530) | Oral metagenome, whole genome shotgun sequencing project. | biome: Marine environment; feature: Marine mammal; material: Swab sample of the gingival sulcus; isolation source: swab sample of gingival sulcus...
CAAGAAATTCTACATACAAAATCTTATCTTCTATCTTTAATAGCTTAAATACAAGTGGACTAATCAAACCCCCAAAAATTCCTGCGATAACAACGACTACCGCTGTTAATTCTGGAATACCACCAGTATTTTCTGATAGGGACATCGCTATTGGGGTTGTGACTGATTTAGGGACAATAGAAGCAACAATCACTTTATCAACTTCAAAAAAACACAAAACTCCCATAACGCTCAATATCCCAACTAAAGCTCCCACAAAAACAGAACTTAATATTGTTAACAAGTGTCCCTTAAGATGTGCACTTTGCTGATACAAAAGATAACCTAGAGCGACAACAGAAGGTCCCAATAAATAATGTAAAATATCACTAGATGACCGATATGAGCTATAAGGTATATCCTGCCAGTATAACAATGCTATCAATATAAACATTGTTAATAAGACGGGTTGAAAAAGAGGAAATGGAACTCTTTTATATAATTTTTGAGCTAATAAAAATAATCCTAATGTAAAAGGGAGAACAAAATAGACATTCGTTAATAACTCTTCAAAAAATTGATGTAAAAAATCAGTCATATTTTAAGCTAATATTTTGAAGACTTTTTCCCCAACCATTGCTGTAAAGAAGCAACTACAGCTAAAACGAGAATTGAACTTATTACCATTGCCAATGCTATCGGAAACCAATGTTGTTTTAATAAATCTAACTGTGTAATTAAACCAACTCCTGCAGGGATAAAAAAAACACCCATATTTTTGGTTAAAAAAAGAGATGCATCTGCAACATCCCCCTCTCTCAAAATTCCTTTTTTTAATGCAAAAAATAAAAACAGCATACCTAAAACACTTCCAGGAATAAAGCGTTCTATCAGTATACTCACGAGTTCTCCAAATGCATAAAAAATAAGAAGATAAAAAATTTGAAATAGAATACTCCCTCTCATTTTATTATTATTCTTCTTGATTTAGATATTTCTCACACGCTTCTAATTCTGAATAGAAATTTTCCCCAAAAGCTCTAATAATTGGTTCTTTTAGAGATTTATATACAGGAACTCCAAGTTTATGGCCCAAAACTCTTGCACATTGACAAATATCCCATTTATCATAATTTAAAGCTACAGAATATTTATACCTATGTACTCTAATCGGATAAAGATGGCAACTAATTGGCTTCAAAAAAGAACTTCGCCCCTCTCTATACATTTTCTCAAAAGCACAAAGACATCGTCCTTCATCATCATAGGTTGTAAAGACACAATCTTTTCCATTCACCAATTGTGTAACTTCCTCACCCGAAATATCAATATAACTAATTCCCTTTTCTTTGATAACTTGCAGAGCTTCTTCACTTAATAAGTGTTCTATCGTTGGCAATAGGCGTTTCATTATTATAGACTCTTGTCCTTCTAAAGGGGCTCCACTATCTCCTTCTACACAACAAATACCTCGACAAGCATCATAATCACAAACAAATCGTTTTTCAAAAACATCTCTACTTATGATTTTATCATCTATTTGTATCATCTTCCCTTAATTTTAATAAAAGACTTATAATAAGCTTTTGTATAATTCTTTCGCTTCTTTTGTTGCATTAAGACAAGGAACGAGTTGAAGAGACTCCCCTCCCAACTTTACAAACTCTTTTTGTAAAACCTGCCCTATATCCCAGATAGTTTCTAAACAATCAAATGCAAAACCTGGGAATAAAATCACAACTTTCCTATAGCCTTTTTGAATCCATTCTATATAAACTGTCTCTATTTGAGGATTTATCCATTTATTTCTTTTTATTGCGGATTGGAATAATACCTCTCTTTTGACTCCCTTAGGTAAAACTGAAAATACTTGTTGAGCCGTATCATAGCACTGAATTTCATAATTAAATCCTTGTTGCACCCCTCTTCTTTGATGACTTAATGGAATACTATGAAACGAAGCTACATACAAGTCTATATCCTTCTGAATGTAGGGTAATAATAACTTTTGTAATCCTTGTATATAATAATCTGATCTAAAATAAGGTGCTATTAATCGTAAGGTACTATTACAAAAAGAACTCTTCAATGAGGGTAGTAATTCTTGTTCCAAAGAAATATAACTACTAAATGTTTTTTGTGGAGCTAAAGGTAGTACTATAATTTCCTCAAATGAACCCTCTAAATTAATTTCTGTAATTAAAGTATCTACATTTTGCACATGCTGTAAATATGAGAAAAACTTATACCCATCTAATTCTAAAGATTGAAGTAATAAATCAATAGATTTACGAAGAGGCATTTCGCCTCCTGTCATCCCTTCTAATCCTTGATATCTTGATACGGATTTTGATAAAGAGAAAGGTATGCAAATACCATTTACCAATAAATACCTAAAAATATAAGGCAAATTAATTACATTTTTATCCATCAAAAATTGCTGTAAAAATGCTCTTACATCCTTCTTTTTAGAAGATTTAGGCGTACCAATTGTAGCCAATATTACTGCCTTCATATTTTTGTACCTTATTCTCTTGTACAAAGATACGACTCTTAAAAAAAAACAGTTCTTTTATTTAAAGTAAAATGAATAGTTTAAAATATAGTCTCATCTTTTACAATAGGTAATTTAATCCTAAAAGCTGTTCCTACACCTAACTCTGAATACAACAGAATAATACTGCCCCTTAAAGATTGTTCTACTATACGTTTTACTAAAGAAAGTCCCAATCCCCAACCATTACGTTTCGTTGTAAATCCTGCTCTAAAAATTTTTCGTTTATTACGTTTACTGATTCCTTTTCCTGTATCAGAACAAACAAAATAGACACTATTATCTTTTGTTTCCAATGATAATTCTATTTTACCTCGTCCTTCCATTGCATCTACAGCATTCTTGATTAAATTTTCAACAACCCAGCTCCATAACGACGGATCCAAACTTACCCAAATAGGTGATAATGAAGAATAGTGAGTTTCCATAACAACTCCTTTACTAATTCTTCTCTCCATATAATGGACTATCTTATTTAACTCTTCTTTCAAATCGATTTTTTCTGTAGGCGATTCTGAACCCATTTTTTGAAAGCGATGGGCTATTATCCTCAAACGCTCTGTATCTTTCTTCATCTCTTCAAAAGGACTTTGGTCTTTTGCTTCGACTTCAAGTAACTCAATCCATGCCATAAGAGAGGAAATCGGTGTACCTAACTGATGTGCGGTTTCCTTACAAAGCCCTACCCACAATTTATTCTGAGCATTCTTATTAGCTAGATAAAATGAGAATAAAAGTAAAATAACAAAAAATAAAAAAACAAGGACTTGTATACTGGGGAAAATATATAAAGCTTCCAAGGTAGAACTATTTGAATAATATAAATACTGATTTCCCTTATCCCCAAGATCTATTTTTATAGGAGCATAGGATGCTTTATATTCTTTTAAATAGTTTTGCAATTGTTGTAATGTGTCAACTTTTTCTAAAGGAATATTATTAAAAGAAATAACGGAGTCTTGATCATCACACAATATAACTGGAATAGTGTGATTGGAGCTAACAACACTTAACAAGACATTTAGTGGAGCTTTTTCATCATTACTCGAAAGAGCCTCTACCGAAGATGCCCATAATTGCATCTTCATACGCTCTTCTGTAAGCATTTTGTTATGCAGTTGATAGGAAAGCCATATAGGAATACTAACTACTATTAAAGCTATTATAACCAATAAAAACTTCACGGAGAGCAATGAGCGTTCCAAATAATACGGTTTCTTCATCTCCTTTTTTGCTAATTTTTAGCTCCTACTTCTTTTAATTTCAGCTTTTCTTCTGAATTGGATTTAGGAGAAATTGAGTCTTTTTTCAACTTTCTCTGCTTCTTTTTATTTTTTGAAGCTTCTCTCTCTTTCTTTTCTTCTTCTCTTGAAGGTAATCCTAATATTTTACGATCTTTATTAGAGGGATTCCAACGATCTCCAAAACGTTTTCTCATACGTTCTATATACTCTTCATTAAGATTTCTTCTTTCTCTTACTCCCCTATTATTACTAGATTTTTTTTGTATCCTTTCTAGATCCTTGGGTCTTTGCTTTTCTAATGCTAAGTTCTCCCAATGCCAGTCCTCTCGAGTAAGAATTTTCCCCCTAACAACACATACTTTTGGGAAATAATACATCGGCTCAGGATATTGTCTCGGATAGATTGCAGGAGTCCATTCTCCATCTCCATTCTTATCAAACCACATTCTTATAAAATAATTTCCAACAGGAAGATGTTCTATCCTTAGCAAGGTATCTTGAACTAATAAGCTGTCTAAAACCTTATTTTGTTTATTTAGTAGCTCTACAAAAACAGGACAAGTAGGTAAGGAATCCAATAATGCTATTTCTAAACTCCCAAATTTATTTTCTTCTTCGACTTTAAATTCTAGTTCTGTTTTTTTTGATTTTTCTCCATAAATCCCCAGTAAAGCTCCTTCTTCTAAAGACAAAATATAGCTTATTCCATAACGAGGCTCTGCTATAAGCTCTATTAATCTAGGATTTGCCAGACTTCTTTTTAATCTAAATGCCTGTTTTTCTTGTAAAGAGTCTCCTTTTAAAAATAAATTCCAAAGCATCGTATCCACTGAAGCTATTGGTTCTGATAGACTTAACATGAATGGATCTTTAAGAGAGCCTTTATAAATACTCTCTTTTGTATTTTTTTCAACCTTTAATAAAAAAGAATTTATAGAATCTTTCACTAAACTATCCACCTTTTTTTTAGCTCCTAAAGAATCTACTTTTTGTTTTTTCTTCTTTATTTTTGAGGCACGATAAATAAATTGCAAAGTATCCTTTTTTAAATATTTCTTCTCCAATGAATCGATAGAGAAATAAGACAACTCTCCCATAAGTGTATCTTTTTGAATTAACAAAGTATCTGTTATCCAAAATTTAACTTCTTTTTTATCCTCACTTAATTCTAACAATATAGGCACATTTTTTTCTATTGATATAAGCCTTAAACTAGGTAAAGAGTCTAATGGAGAAGAAAAAACAAAGGACAGAACTTCGGGGAATAATCGTTCGCTCTTTTGTAAATTTTGAGTTTTTCGTAAATGAGTTGAAAAAAGAAGAATAATCTCTTGCTCTTTAGAGTTATCTTTTGAAACTTCTTTCTTCATCTCTTGTTTAGTCTCAACAATAGAGTCTTGCTTTTCCTTTTGGAATGTACTATCCACTTTTATTTTAGGGGGAGGACTTGCTTCAACAGTATCTTTTAAAAAAGCAAAACCTTCACTATTTTGGGTATAGCTAAAAGTTCTATCCATATCCTCTAATGCATAGACTCTATAACGTCCCTTAGGAAGATTAGTTATAACGAAAGTTCCATCTGATTTGGTACGAGCTGTCCTTTTCATTGCTTTTTTTGTGAAAATAGAATCCGATAAATCATCATATACTCCCACCATTATATTACCCATATTCTCTAAAGAAGAGGCATCTATAACTCGACCTCTAATCTGCATCGTGTCTAAATAGGCTCCTGTTGAAAATGCAAAAACAAAACCTTCTAAAACATTCCCCTCATTTAGATCTACAATTCCATTGGTAAAATCAATTGTATAAGTCGTATTAGGTAATAGCTCATCTTCGTATTCTACGATAATACATTTTCCCATACCATGACTTATCTGGGGTGGTGTTATCTGAGGAGGTGAAAAAATAACATTTTCAGATTGTCTTTCGATTTTTACATTTTCATCAAAATAAAGTTTGATCTTTTTATCCTTTACTTCTACCGCTCCATTTAAAGGTACACTTTTTATAAAGCGTGGTGCAATCATATCATAAGGACCTCCCTCTGGAGAAGCTTGTTTTGCACAACCTCCTATCCATAATATTCCTACAAAAAAAGCAAGAATAGAAATTGGCATTAATAATTTTTGAATCGTATTTTTCATTTCATTTCTTCTAAATACTGAAATCCAGACTCATATGGACGTACTTCCTCTATCTCCCCATTTATCAAACGAACGATTGCAGAACGTCCTCCAGATGCAGTTCCCGTATCAATAATAGAATAAACATCTTTACCATATCTCTCCTCTACAAGTTCTGGATGTAACAAATAATCATACTCTTGATCTCGTATGGGTAGTGATGCTGTTAACATCGGCTCTCCTAATTGCTCTAACAAATAACTAATTTCAGCCACTTGTGATAGTCTTATTCCAATCTCTTTCTTTTTTCTTAACAAATGAGGTAAAGGTCGCTGAGGTGGAAGGATATAAGTAATAGGCTCAAGACAGGTCTCTTTTATATAAGAATAAGCTTGGTTATTCATAAACGTAAAATTTGAGATCTCTTGAATAGAAGAACAAATAATAGCCATAGGCTTTTTCTCCCAATTTACATTCTTTAGACGGCCAATTTTTTCTATAGCTTTCTTATTCAAAACAGAACAAGCATATGCATAGGTTAATCCTGTTGATAAGATTATAACTTCACCATTCTTTAAAGCCTTAACTAATTCCTCTATAATTTTAGGATTAGGATTATCAATATAAAATTTAGAAATCATTTGCTCCGACTAAAAATAAAATAATGACTTAAACGGACACTATCATCTTGAGTGAAATAACCTGTATTTACAAGCTGTTGCCAACCATTCAAATGGCCTTCTCTATACAAAATTCGAGATAATGCGTTCCGCTGTTTATAATTTAAATAAGGATGACGTGGTATAGAATCATACGAGAACAAAGAGAGACTTCTGCGAATTGGTGCTCTCTCTATACGAAAATATGTTTTTATTTGTTTATATCTATCATAAGTCATTCCATAGATTTCTTGCAGCTGAAGGACTGTATAAAATCCACCTAATTTTTGTCTATATTTAACTATTCTACGAGCAAAAGATGGCCCTATCATAGGTACTAAACATAACTCTGTAGTATCTACAGTATTTAGATTAAGTGTCTCTCCTTTTGACAGTTTGGGAATTTTATGATAAACTTTATTCTTTACAAGTCCAACATAATCTGCATTTAGCTCTATACTATCTTTTTTTTGAGAACTTCGTATTAACCTATCCCTACTCTCTAAAGATTGTGCTTGAGTTGAGCTATTCATTAAAAAACAAGCTCCCCCTCCAAACATTAGAATTGATATTATAAATAAAACAATTCTATCTCCTTTTGTAAAAAACACCCAAAATCTTCGCATCCTATTTCTTACATTATCTTTCCTTGATCTAGAACAACCGTTCTATCTGCTAATTTTGCCAAAGAAGTATCATGGGTTACAACTATTATTGTTTGTTTTAGCTCTTTCCGTATGGACAAAAGTAAGGAGTGAAATTCTTCCTTTGTTTTCCTATCTAAACTCCCTGAAGGCTCATCTGCTAATAAAAGATCAGGCTCATTCACCAAAGCTCTTGCTATAGCAACTCTCTGTTTTTCACCCCCTGATAATTCTCTTGGACTATGTGCTAAACGTTCTGATAAGCCTAAACGAAATAATAGCTTTCTTGCCTTCTCTAGTGCTTTTGTATGAGTATCTCCTGCAATCATTGCAGGAATAGCTACATTTTCTTCGGCTGAGAACTCTGGTAAAAGTTCGTGAAACTGAAATATAAATCCTATTTTTTTATTTCTGAAATAAGCTTTTTGATTTGATTTTAATGAAGATACTTCAATATCATTAATCCACACAGAGCCTTTTGATGCCGATTCTAATGAACCTATAATTTGGAGTAAAGTACTTTTCCCAGTTCCACTTGCTCCTACAATAGCTATAAATTCACCCTCTTCTATGCTTAGATTAATTCCTTGTAAAACTTTTAGTTCTCCAAAGTTTTTATGTAAATCTATGACTTTTACAAAATCCTTTTTCATTTGATTGACTTCAAGAGATATCCCCTACTAATTTACGAATAACATGTGAAGCAATAATGACTCCAAATAAATTAGGAAGATAAGAAACAGTCCCTACGGTTGATCTTTTCCCCCTTTCTTGTGTAAACGATTGAATAGCATGGGGACTAGCTTTTTCACTAGAAAAAAGCACTTCGACTCCTTTTGCTATCCCTTTTGCTCTTAATGACTTGCGAACCGCCTTAGCCAAAGCACAAGTATGCGTATTTGAAATATCATCTATCTTTAATGCAAAAGGATTGAGCTTTGCCCCTGCTCCCATAGCTGAAATAACAGGAATTTTATGTCTCCAACAACTTTCCAACAAAGCTGTTTTAGGAGCTAAAGTATCAATAGCATCTATAACATAGTCATAGTTTTTAGCCTTTACCAAAGACTCCATTTCTTCTTCAGTCAAATATTCTGAATGCAAGGATAAATCTAAATAGGGATTAATTCGTTTTAACTCTGTAGCTAGAGCCTCTGTTTTCTTTTTTCCAATCGTATCAACATAGGCTATCATTTGACGGTTCAAGTTACTTTGAGAAACAACATCTCCATCAACCAAAGTCAGTTGAGAAATTCCTGCTCGTACTAAGGTATAAGCAACGGCACCTCCTACACCTCCCAAGCCAACTAATAAAATATTTGAATGTTTTAAGCGTTCAATCCCATCTTCTCCTAATAAAAGGGAAGTACGACTTGTCATTTCTTGCCAAAGAATCCCTTGATCCATAGAATAATATTACTTTGTTATATTACGTCTATCTAGCTCCCTTTGATAAGCACGTGCATTCTTACAATGTTCTGGATAAGAAGAGGTAAAGAGATGATAACCTGAAAAATCTGCATTCGCACACATATAAATAAAGTTATGTTCTTCAAAATATAAAACCGCATCTATTGCTGTATAACTCGGAAAACAAATTGGTCCTGGAGGCAAGCCTTTAACTCTATAAGTATTATAGGGGGAATCAATCTTCAATTGTTTTCTGCCTACTCTTTTTATTGAAAAATCTCCATAAGCATAACGAACCGTTGGATCTGCTTGTAATTTGAAACCTTTACGAAAACGATTCATATAAAGACCTGCAATCTTAGGATACTCTTCTTTATGTCGAGCTTCTTCTTGAACAATAGATGCCATAATAACAACCTCATAGGGTCTCAAACCTATTTCTAAAGCTCTTTTCTTTCGGCTCTTATTCCAAAATTTATCGTAACCTCTCTTAAAATAAGAAATTAAAGAATCGGGGGCTATATTCCAATACAATGGAGGATTTTTTTGTCTCCATCGCTCAACCAAATCAGGCGAAAAAATACAACGAACTGTAGTTGTATCAAAACCTAACTTTTTACAATAACTAGGATTAGATAAACGGGAACTTAATTCACTCGTTTTCATTTTTAAGTTCTCCGTTAAAGCCTTTAATAAAACATCCTGTGTACGTGCATAATTCATTCTTGGGATTATAGGACTTTGCTCACAAGATTTCAAATAACGAATAGAAGCAAATATATTTTCCTTTGGCGAAAGTGTATAACGCCCCTCTTTTATTACTTTTGAAACTTGAGCATAAGCTAAAACTTTCTTAAATAAGCGGGGATTTCGAACTATTATTTTTTTATCTATCTCTTTGTATAATTCTTCTGACGTTATATTTTTTTTAACAAAAATACTTACATCATTTTTCGTCATTCCTATAGGCTGAAAAATAATGTACAGAGCATAAGAAAAAAGTGCAAATAATATAAAGAAAACAAATAAGAAAAATTGATTTTTTCTTTTCTTTTGCTGTTTCTTCTTTCTTTGTTTTGGATTATTCCATCGAGGAGCATAGCCCTTTGATTTTCTATTTCCCATATTTTCCTATTTTCTTTGTTTTATTGCTTTATTTCCTTTTTTCACAGACCAACCAAAATAGCCTATAAAATCTCCCAATCCAAAATACTCTCCATGAGCATAAACTAACAAATTTGCTTTGTCTAGTTCTAATTTCCCAGTTTCTGTATTAAGATATGCTTCATCGACAACTACATTTACAATTTCTGCTAAAAACATATCGTGAGAGCCTAAAGGTAAAATCTGTCGTACTCTACATTCTAAACTAAGGGGACTTTCTTTTACTAATGGAGCTGAAATTATCTGAGAAGGTATAGGTGTCAAAGATGCTTCTACCCATTTATCTACTTTTTTACCGCTAACAATACCAACCCAATCCGTAGACTTTGCCATTTCGACAGTTGTTAGATTTAATCCAAACTCTAAAGTCTCTTTAATAATTCCATACGAATGCCGTTCGGGACGAATACTAACATAACACATAGCAGGTTTTGTACACACAATACCTGTCCATGAAGCTGTAAAGAGATTTTTCTCTCCGTCTTCTGTTCCACTACTCACAATCAATGCAGGTAAAGGACTAATCATCGCTCCAGGTTCCCAGTTTTGTTTCATTTTCCTATTTATTTTACTCTGACTTATCCTAAGAATTTAGTTCAAAAAGATTTCCCCCTATTACAAAGATAAGATTTTCTAGATGAGCAACAAGATTATAAACCCTACTCTCTTTAAATACAAGACGAGTAAATCGTTCTGTTTTATAAAAAAGTAGGTATGTAAACAAATGTTTACATACCTACTCTCTAGTTATACTGAAAATATTTCAGCAATCTTAATCTATTACTTCCAGTTACGGAATTTATTTAGATTACTATTGTTTTCCATATCACGTATAGGGAATTCCCAAATAAAGAACTGATTTCCTGCTTCAATCTTAAGATCTCTACCTTTTTCCAATACTCCCTTTTCATTAAAATCAAATGGAGCTTTTTGGTAATCAGCATCTCTTTCCATAGCTTCTCCCCAACGAAGAAGGTCATTCAAACGGAAACCTTCTCCAATTAATTCACGGATACGCTCTTCCTTCAATAAATCTAAGATTAATTTATCTTTTGGATAATCATCTTCAGATGTAGAAAGACCACGAGATTTTCTAAATGTTTTTAATACTTCGAAAGCTTCAGCACCTCTTTCTAATTGCAATAATGCTTCTGCCTTAATAAGATAAGCTTCTCCAACATTGAATAAGTGAACACCAAACTTATGTTCAGGATATTTTTTATCCTTATCTAAAGAAGGATTTCCCTCAAATTTAGTAAGTACATTAATCAGTCTTTGAGCTCTTACAACCTTAAAACCTCTTTTACCAATATAAGCAATCTTACGAATATCGTTGTCTTTATAAAGATTTATAATCTTAGGCTCTAGTATTAATGATGGATTTAATAGTTCTATCAACTCTCCATAATAAAGAATTACTCCTCCATTATATAACTCTGAAGATCTTGCTCCTTGTTGAGTAGTTGCATATAAGCGAACTAAGATCTCGCTACTATCCTCTGTTTTCCAGATACGATCAAGAGCAGCAACATCTGCTGTTTGATCTCCTGTCATTACTGTTAAAGGATATTCATTAATAAATGCATCTACTGCATCTACTGCTGCTTGATAATCTCTTTTGAATAGACAAACACGAGCTTTGATAGCATTAGCATAATCCTTTGTAATATACATTGCTGGTTTTACATCCTTGTTTGCTTCTGCAGGAATAGCAGCTATAGCTTCATTCAAATCTTTTAGAATATTGTCATAAACAACTTTTCTTGAAGATTTTTTTGCTTTGGCAACTTCCAATGGAGCATATTTGTACATTTCAATAATACCATTTTGCTCTTGATCATCAGTTTCACCATCCCAAGGCTTAGAGAAACGAGTTACTAAACGCCAGTGTGCTAAAGCACGCATTACTTTGATTTCTCCAATATATTGTTTCACTAGAGCTTTATCTTCATTAGAAAGAGTTACTTTCTTATTTCCAAGAAGCTCGTTAGAACGCCATAAGAAATAGTTTGCTTGCATCAAAACTGAATAATAGCTAGCATAATAACCTAGAATACGGTCATGATCTTGAATTGATTGACGTTCCCAAGAATATAAACCTGCTAAAGAGTTATTATCTAAGAATGTCAAGTGATACAAGTCACTTTGAATATCTGCTGTATTTAAGTTGTTAGGAGACTCTACTCCCCTTAGAAGAGCATACAATGCGTCTCTATTCTCTGCTACTTGAGATGCTGTAGAAAAAGGAGCTTGATCTACAGTCCCTTTTGGCTCTCTTGTCACATTACAAGATGTTGTAAATGCCGCCAAAAGAATCAACGAAGAGATTATATATAATATCTTTTTCATTTTTAATTCTTCTTATTTAGTTAGAACATTAATTGAAGACCTCCTACAAACTGAGTTGTATTAGGATATACGTTTATAGCAATACCTTGTGCTCCTGAAGCCTCTGGATCAAATCCTGTAAATGATTTTGAACAAATAGTTGCTAAATTACGAGAAGAGAAGTATACTTTCACTCCTGAAATGAAATTTTGTTTTTTCAACAAAGATTTTGGGAAAGTATAAGAAAGTTGTAAATTCTTTAAACGCAAATAAGATGTGTTCTCTAACAAACGATCATCAAATACTAATTGCTCATCATATTTAGGAGCTAAAGGCGTAAAGTTCTTAGGCATCTTAGGAGACCACTCTTTTAACAATTTCTTTGAACGGTTCACATATAAGAATGAATCTGAGTTTCCTTCTGTAAAGAATCTTGTATTATTCATAGACCAAGCTCCTACAGAGTAGTTCCAGTCCATTGACAATGACAATTGATTTCTCCAAGTAACTCCCATAGAGAAACCTCCTGTTAAATAAGGAGACACTCTTGCATAGTCAATAGTTTCTTTTAGTTTATCTGAATATACATCAGTCTTTACTCTCTTTCCATTTTCATCAGTTTTCCACCATAATTGTTTACCTGTTTCTCGATCAATTCCTGCAAAACGAGGATAGTAATATCTAATAGGTTTACCTACTTCATACTTAATCGCACCTACAACATAACCATCTTTATTTGTTTTTTCACTAAACAATTTATCAACACGTTCTGCATTGAAGTTTAATGTAGTATTGAAATAAGCATTCCATTCTTTAGTGCGGATAAAATTATATTCCAAAGTAAAGTCAACACCTTGGTTAGTCATAGCACCTACATTTTGCCAACGAGCAGAATATCCTGTTGAATAAGGAAGAGGGACATTCATCAACATATTTGTTGTTTTACGATGGTAGTAAGAAAGATCCATTTTCAAACGATCATCAAAAAGCCCTAAATCAACACCTGCACTTAACATTCCTTGACGCTCCCAACTCAAATCAGGGTTACCAATAGAAACAACTCCGAAAGCAATATCTTCTGTATAGTGAATTGTACCTAATAAAGCATTAGAAGCATAAAGAGGTATTGAAGAGTTACCTTGTGTACCATAATTAAGTTTCAAACGAAGAGTACTCATCACATCATTAGCTTCAACAAGTTCTGCTCTGATAAAGTCAAACATAGAACCTACAGAGAAGAAAGTTGCAGATTGGTGGTTCTTACCAAAACGAGAAGAACGGTCATTACGCAAAGTAACATCTGCTGCAACGAAATTATTAAATGTATAATTAACACGTCCAAATAAAGAGAAGAACGCATATTCCGATTCTGACTCAGATGGTTGTACCAAATAAGAACCTGTTCTACCATGATTTAGGAACATAAAGTCTTTGTTTGTAAGACCTCTAGATGCAGCAGAAAAGCCTGCATATTTATTATCTACAAATTCTTGTCCCAAAAGGAATGTAAATTTATTTTCATCATTTAAATTCCATTTGTACTCTGCTGTATTAGTCCAAGTAAATGTTCTTGAATTAGAATAAGAACGAGAAGATGTTCCTAAACCATTATAATGAGGATAAGTTGGGTATACTCTAGATACTCCATCTCCGATGATCATATCTAAACCTGCTTGAGTCTTTAATGTAAGACCTGTTATAGGACGTACTTGAGCATAACCTGAAACGTTCAAACGATAGCTTGTTGATAATCTTTTTAATTTATCATTCATATATCCAGGAGTATATAATTCTCCATTTGAATCTGCTAAAGCAGGATATCCTTGAGCAAATTTAAATAAACTTGCATAAGTTGCTAAGTCTTTACCCTTTTTATCTTTGTTGAATGGGCTATAGTAACGAGGAATAATCATTGCTGCAAAAGGACCACTGTCAACTGAAGGTCCTCCGATACTACCCGTTTTTCTTTGGACAACTCCTCCAGAAATATTAACTCCAACACGAAGCCATTCTTTTACACGTGCATCAATATTACTACGTAAGTTTATTTTGTTATAGAAGTTAGTAGTCATGGAGATACCTTTTTGAGAAAAATAACCTCCAGACACATAGTAAGAAATATTATCAGTACCTCCAGAAATAGACATATCTGCTTGTACAGTTGGTGCTGTTTTCTTCATAAATACAGGAAGCCAATCATAATCAGGTCCTGTGTAAATGTTTTTCTTATTTACTTGATTCTTAACATCAAAAGCTGTTCCAACAAATCCTTTTAAGAATTTACTTTTATCTTTTGAATGTTTTAATTGGTATTGTAAAAGCTCATTAGCTGACATCATTTCTTCAAAAGGACGACGAGTCAAAAGTGTAGAAATTCCGTACATTGCACTTACTGAGATACGACCATCTTGATTAAGTTTACCTCTTTTGGTTGTAATTACAATAACACCATTTGCGGCACGTGCACCATAAATAGAAGTTGAAGACGCATCCTTTAAGACTGTCATTGAAGCAAAGTCATTAGGATTCATCGCCATCACAACTGATGAAGATGTTTGCACTCCATCCACGATATAAAGAGGAGCACCTCCTGCTCCTAAAGAAGCATTACCGTGAATTGTTACAGACGCAACTTGGTTAGGGTCTCCAGAACTATTAGAAACTTCCATACCTGCAACTTGACCTTGCAATCCATCCATTACGTTTGCAACAGGTTTGTTTTCTAACTTTTCGCTTGAAACTCGAGCTACTGAACCTGAAACCGTACTTAATTTTTGGCCTGAACCATAACCAAGTACAACGACAGTTTCTAACTCTTTGTTATCACGAAGAGTTACTTTCATAACCTTTTTGATTTTCACTTCTTGAGCCTTCATTCCTACATATGAGATACGAAGTTTTTTCGCACTCATAGGAACAGAAAGTTTAAAGTTTCCATCAAAATCTGTTGTTGTCCCTATTGTTGTTTGACCAACGACAACAACATTTGCACCAATGATAGGCTGTTTATCTGACGAAGATATCACAGTCCCAGTCACTGTTCTATTCTGAGCTGTAGCCCATCCCAACCCCATCATAAGAGTTAGGAAGAATAGTGCCAATCTTTTCATAGACATTTACTGTTAATTGTTTATATTTTATACTGTTTATTTTTCTTATTCTTTTACTCTACCAATGTACGAACCGTCTCGTGTATCAATCTCGATCAGCTCATCATTTTGAATAAATAAAGGCACACGTACCTCTGCTCCTGTTTCTACTGTTGCAGGTTTTAAGGTATTGGTTGCCGTATCCCCTTTTACACCAGGTTCGGTATAAGTCACTCTCAATTTTACATGAGGAGGCAACTCACAAGTCAATACGGTTTCACTTTCGGCATGAACCATAGCTTCGACCATATCTCCATCCTTTAGAAATTGGACTCCTTCTATACTTTCTGCAGGTATAGATATTTGTTCAAAAGTCTCTACATGCATAAAATTGTAGCCCATTTCATCTTTATATAAAAACTGATAAGGGCGTCTTTCTATACGCACTTCTTCTACTTTTACTCCACTATTCCAAGTTTTATCTAAAACTCTACCTGTAGTCACATTACGCAATTTCGTACGAACAAAAGCAGGGCCTTTCCCTGGTTTTACATGTAAAAATTCAATAATAAAGAAGTATTGTCCATCAATATCTAGACACATACCATTTCTAAAATCTGCTGTTGTCGCCATTCTATTCTATATATTTCTATAACTTTTAGGAATAAATACATTCCTATATACTAAGCAAAAATAAAAATTAACATTAAATAAAAGGTTAAAATCTTCATTTTATTTTTATTTAACACCTTCTTTTTGTCAACTTTGCTAAGTCTAAATATCTATTCTTGCTATTAATTTTATTTCACTCTTATTCTTTTTCTTCTGGAGGAGAATAAATTGATAAATAATAAGCAATCTCCGTTTCAAACTTTTCAACTTTTGTTGAAGCGTTCTCTTTTGCTATTAAATAAGCATTTCTTGCTGTATTTAATGATGATAAAAGTTCATTTGAGCGATAGACTTCCACAAAAACTTTTTTTGATTTTTCTCCACCTTTATATAAATCCGTTGCCCAACGACAAGTTTGCAAACTTGACTCAATTAAATCTAGAGCAATTTTGTCTGCCTCTTCTTGCAATCCTACTGCATAACAATTCATTAAAAAAGACACATCTGAATCAGTGTAAGGGATAGAAGTCGCAGGCAATTCTTGTAAACATTTCTGAGCTAATTGTTTTGCTTTCTCCTCTTCTCCCTTTTTCAAGAAAGCCTCTATCAACTCTGGAAATATTAGCCCCCTATAATAAGCTCCTATCGTCATACGAATATTCTGATCAAAATAAACATTCGGAACATTAGCCCCAAACCATCTATATTGATGCATTACAAGATCATAAGCTCTATCTAAATCTAACTCTTGCTCTGTTCCTTGTACTATACTGGGATTAACTTCATAAACAAAAGCTTTTTTTGACAATAAGGAAGGAAAATTAGTAAACACATCATGAGTAGGCGTTGTACGTGCAAAATAAATTTTACGTTCA
>PDWI01005318.1_pt1 | contig 16683 bp, 18 predicted proteins | sample 1430891 | NCBI WGS metagenome assembly PDWI01 (sample SAMN01162508, study PRJNA174530) | Oral metagenome, whole genome shotgun sequencing project. | biome: Marine environment; feature: Marine mammal; material: Swab sample of the gingival sulcus; isolation source: swab sample of gingival sulcus...
TGAAGAGCTCGTCGATTTTTCTCATTCGGTTCCAAATCGCCTCTATGTTGCGAGCAACATCACTGCGACCCGCTAAAAATCTTGTGCCTAGAACTTTACTCGTTTATCGCAGTCTGTATGTATTGATAAACGGCAAGGTTTGCCTAGTAAGAACACCCGCTGGTTTATGTCATAGTGGTGCTCTATTATATTCAAGTACTGTTACTTACGAGTACGTCACTCTGAGCGGAACGAAGTGGAGTCGAATGAATCTTAAACAAGGATTATAAAAAAGCTCTGTGTTTCTTATAAACACGGAGTTTTTTTTAGTGTAAAAAGAAAAAACTTTGCATAATCTTGTAGAATGCTTTAAAATTAGGGTATTGATTATATGTGATGCCACGCATGAAATGATAAAATCAGGATGATGGAGAAGCATTGCATAAGATATGGGATTAGTGAGAGGATAAGGAAAACATGGAGATAAGGATTGCGCTAAAACAGCATGTGGGGGCGCCTTGTAAAGCCATTGTCAAGGTGGGTGATGAGGTCAAAAAAGGACAGTTAATTGCCCTGCCTGATGGCTTGGGTGCTAATATACACGCTAGTCTTAGTGGAAAGGTTACAACAATTGATGATGCGATAACGATTATGGCCGATGAAAATCAGCCAGATGATTATGTGAAAATAGAAGATACAGAGTCCAATTTAGACGCCATTATTGCAGCGGGCGTGGTAGGTGCTGGCGGGGCTGGTTTTCCTACAGGTATCAAGCTGAATAGTGAAGCTTTGAAAGATGGCTATCTTATGCTAAATGCCGCAGAATGTGAACCCTTATTAGCTCACAATATTAAGTTTATAGAAGAGAATCCCAAGCTTATTATCAGGGGCTTACAATATCTATTGGATATCACTAAGGCAAAGATGGCTTATATTGCCATTAAGAAAAAACATAGGGATGCGATTCTTGCCTTGTCCAAAGAGTCTAAGGAAATTCCGAATATTGAACTGAAATTTTTACCTAATATGTACCCAGCGGGCGATGAACGAGTGATTGTCCGTGAGATTTTGGGTGAGATTATGGAACCTGGTGTTTTGCCATCGGAATTCCAATCGGTGATTGTCAATGTGGAAACGCTTAAAAACTGTGTCTATGCCATAGAGGATAGAAAACCCGTTATCACCAAGGACTTGACAGTAGATGGCAAGGTCAAAGAAGCCAAGGTCTTTTTAGACCAGCCTATTGGCATGTCGATTTCACATTATATTGATGCCTGTGGTGGTTTTAGCATAGGTAGCGGTGAAATTGTGATTGGTGGCCCCTTTACTGGTAAGAGAGCGGGGGATAAGGCTGCTGTTACCAAGATTTCTGGCGGCATTTTAGTAGGTGTGGAATTTCCGCATGATGAAAGAGACTTTGGCATCCTAGCCTGTGAATGCGGTGCAGATGAAGCAAGGCTGACTGAGATTGTGGAATCCATGGGTGGCAGGGTTGTTGCCTCTACCAAATGTAAGAGAATGATAGAAGTCAATGGCAGGTACCGCTGTAATAAGCCTGGGGAATGTCCTGGACAAGCAGAGAGCGTATTAAAACTAAAAGCGGGTGGTGCCAAGGTTATCATAGCGGGTACTTGAGAGGATTGAACGAATACAGTTAGTAATGTAGCGCCTAGGTTAGGACTACCTCTTTATCATAGCACCGACCATCTTTTAAGAGCGGCTTCTCATAAGCTCTACCGAAAGATGTTAGAATAAAAAAGTAGCTGAATAAAAAAATACAGTAAAAATAAAAATAGAATACAAGAGAAGATAGATGAACGAAATCGAATTATAGAAGGAGGATGAAATGTCAATCAATGCTGAAAAAGCAAAGAAATATGCGAATGAACCAGCGGTGACCTGTTGTCGATTTGAAGCGGGTACCACGATTAGCCATGAGCACCTTGAAGACCCAATGATTTTACCGGATTTAGTGGATTCAGGTTTATTAGAAATTGGGGATGCTTGCTTGAGTATTTCTCAGGTTTTAGGTTTAAAGATTAATAAAACCTTAGATTCTTTGACGCCAATTACAGCAGAATCTGTAGATGGTTTTCAGGCAGGGCAAAAGGAAGTTGTTAAGGCTGAAAAAGCAGGCGAAGGGCAAAGTGCTTCAGAAAAAGTGCAAGGAAGTTTTGCTCGTTCTGTAATGACTTCCATGCCTAGTGTGAAGATTCACATTGGCGAAGGGAAAAATATTGACTTAGAATTTCCACTAGCTATGGCAAGTCAGCTTGGTGTAGCAGGCGAACAAGCCTCTGTGATGGCTCCTTCTGTAGAAAATACTGAAAAAGTAGTGGATGAAGAAAAAAAGAGAGTAGTGAAAAAATACTATAAAATAGATGAGGTAAAACTTGGCAAAAAGACGGAAATAAAAGGTTCTAGCTTGACGATTCGTAAAGACCTTATCAAAGAGGCAATTGATTCAGAGGAATTGGTATGCGATTTAAGCATAGAGATTATTACTCCTAAAGATTATGATAAGTATTCTGAAACCATTATGGACGTTCAACCTCTTGCTTGCAAGGAAAGTGGCGAATTAGGCAGCGGGGTTACTAGAGTTTTGGATGGCGTTATTGTGGTGGTGACGGGAACCGATGAACGTGGCGTGCAGATTGGTGAGTTTGGTTCTTCTGAGGGCATCATTGATAGAAATGTGATGTGGGGCAGAGCTGGTGCACCTGATAAGGGAGATATTTTCATTAAAACCCAAGTGACGATTAAGGAAAAGACCAATATGGAACGAAAGGGGCCTTTTGCCGCTCACAAGGCAACCGACTATATTATTCAAGAAATTAGAGAATGCCTAAAGGCTAGTGATGCCAAGGCAGATAGAGAAGAAGAATTTGTTCATTACAGAAGACGTGGGCGTAAAAAAGTCTTGATTATTAAAGAAATCATGGGGCAGGGTGCTATGCACGATAACTTGATTTTACCGCTAGAACCTGTTGGAACCCTAGGTGGCGTACCTAACGTGGACTTAGGGAATATTCCAGTGATGCTTTCGCCAACAGAGGTTTTGGATGGGGGGATTCATGCCTTAACTTGTATTGGCCCAGCTTCTAAGGAAACCTCAAGGCATTACTGGCGTGAACCTTTGGTAATGGAAGCGATGCAGGATGAAGAAATCGACTTGTGCGGGGTTTTATTTGTGGGCTCCCCTCAGATTAATTCGGAAAAATTCTATGTGTCAAAGAGACTTGGTATGATAGTAGAGTCCTTGGATTTAGATGGGGCTATCATTACTACTGAGGGCTTTGGTAATAACCATATCGATTTTGCATCGCACCATCAAGAGGTTGGTTTGCGTAATGTACCTGTGGTTGGCTGTACTTTTTCAGCAGTGCAGGGTGCCTTGGTTGTCGGCAATGAGTATATGACGAATATGATTGATTTGAACAAGTCGGCACAGGGAATAGAAAATGAAATCCTAGCGAATAATACCCTATGCAAGGAAGATGCCATTAGGGCAATTGCCATGTTAAAGGCTGTTATGGCTGGGGAGGAAATTAAGCCAGCTGAAAGAAAATGGGATAAGAATGTAAAATTAAATAATGTAGAGCGTCTCAAAGAGGAAAAAATTGAGATTAGCTTGAGTGATAATGAACAAGTCTTAGAAAAATCAAAGAAACGTCAGGAAATCTACGAGGTTGAATAAGATGGGTATGGAAAATCTGAAGTATAAAGACAATCTGATGTACATGGAAGGAATCGTTGTTCAGATTCAGGATGCTGGCGTGGAAATTGACCTAAAGGGTAGACTGGGTAAGTTTAAAATGCCGATGCGGATGTTAATCAGTGATAAGGCTTTAGAAATTGGACAAACAGTAGGTTTTATGATGTCCCATCCAGAAGTTCAGTATGAGGATTAAGAGGAGGCTATGAATGAGTTTAACAAGTGTAAAAGGCTTGCAATCAGAAATATATGTACCAATCACTCCGCCACCAGTGTGGGCAGAGGTAACAAAGGAATTAAAGGATATGAGGGTGGCGATTGCTACTGCGGCAGGCGTCCATCTAAAGAGCGATGAAAGCTTTAATTTAGCGGGGGATTTTACCTTCCGTGAAATTCCTAAAAAGGCGAAGTCATCAGACTTAATGGTATCGCACGGCGGCTATGATAATGGGGATGCCAATAAGGATATCAACTGTATGTTTCCTATAGATAGACTAAAGGAACTTGCTAAAAAAGGCTTTATCAAAGAACTAGCCCCTGTTCATTTTGGCTTTATGGGTGGCGGCGGCGACCAAGAAAAGTTCACCAATTATACGGGTGTAGAGATTGCCAAAAAATTAAAGGAAGAAAAGGTTGATGCTGTTCTTTTAACCGCTGGTTGAGGTACTTGTCACCGTTCTGCTGTTATTGTACAGCGAGCGATTGAGGAATCGGGGATTCCTACTATTATTATTGCAGCACTGCCTCCAGTTGTTAGACAAAGTGGTACGCCACGTGCGGTTGCTCCACTTGTTCCGATGGGAGCGAACGTTGGAAAACCAAATGATGTAGAACAGCAAACAGCTATTGTGAAAGAGGCTTTAGAGTGGCTTGTCAAAATAGATTCGGCAGGAAAAATAGTTCCTTTAGCCTATGAATATAAGGCGAGTATTTAATTTTCGCTCATAATAATTTGTTTTTATAGCAAGGGTTCTTGCAATGTTTTGTTTATCTGTGTTAAAATCATTAGATGTGATTAAGGATAAAATAAATGGAAAAAGTAAAATTTGATTTAGTAAGCTATGCTTATGGGGAAGAGGATTCACCTGCGGTAAACGATTTAGCGTTTGAGATAAAAGAGGGCGAATTTGTAACGATTTTAGGGCATAATGGCTCAGGTAAAAGTACTACTGCCAAACTCATAAATGCCCTCTTGCTACCTGAAAAGGGTAGTGTTTATGTGGACGGTTTTTTAAGCACGGATGATGATGCCATCATGGAGATAAGAAGTCGATGTGGCATGGTTTTCCAAAATCCAGATAACCAAATAGTCGCGGGGATTGTGGAAGATGATGTGGCATTTGGTCCAGAAAATTTAGGAATTGATCCTGTGGAAATTCGTGAGAGGGTGGATGATTCTTTAAAGCGAGTTGGCATGTACGAATTTATGCACAGGGCACCTCATCAGCTTAGCGGTGGACAGAAACAGCGAGTTGGCATAGCTGGGGTTTTGGCGATGAAGCCATCTTGCATTGTCTTTGATGAACCGACTGCTATGCTAGATCCTGTGGGTAGGCGTGATATCATCAATACCATTTTAGACTTGCATGAGTCGGGGATTACCATAGTATTAATCACTCACCACACGGAAGATGCCTTGCTTTCGGACAGGGTGATGGTGATGCGTGAGGGTCAGGTGGTCTTAAGTGGCACGCCACAGGAAGTTTTTATGTGCAAGGATACCATTGAATCCTTGGCGCTGGACATGCCAGAATCCATTCAGATAGTGGATGCTTTAAAAAAACGTGGAATAGACTTAGATGCAAAGTCTTTTAAATATGATGAATTGGTAGAGAGTATATGTCGATACGTGCAGAAAATTTAAATTATGTATATAATGAGGGAACGGTTTACGAGGTTCATGCCATCAAAAACGTCAGCTTTGAGATAAAAAAAGGTGAGTTTATTGGTGTGATAGGGCATACTGCTTCTGGTAAATCTACCTTGGTTCAGCTATTGAATGGTTTACTACACTTGCAGTCAGGAACATTAGAGGTGGCTGGTCACAAGTTCGATAAGGAAAATGCCAGTCTTAGTGAGCTAAGGAAAAAAGTTGGATTGGTATTCCAGTATCCAGAATATCAGCTCTTTGAAGATACGGTGGAGTTAGACGTTGCCTTTGGTCCTAAAAACATGGGTTACGATGAAGAAAAGGTGGCGGAGCTGGTGACACGTTCCTTGACAACTGTAGGTTTAAACACTGAAGAAATTCGTCAATCTTCTCCCTTTGAACTCAGTGGGGGGCAAAAACGCAGGGTTGCCATTGCAGGGGTTTTAGCAATGGATCCAGAAATCTTAATATTGGATGAGCCAAGTTCTGGGCTTGACCCTAGGGGAAAGGCAAAGATGCTGGACTTAATGAAGGCGGAGCACGAGAGGCTTGGCAGGACGACTTTAATTGTTTCTCACGACATGAGGGATATTGCTCGAATAGCGGATAGAATCTTGGTGATGAATAAGGGTGAAGTCTTTAGTTTTGGTACGCCAAATGAAGTGTTTAGAGAACGCGAAGCTCTTGTTGAGATTGGATTGGATTTGCCTAAGATAAGTGGGCTTTCTTATGAATTGAATAAAAGAGGCTTTAACATTGACACAGGCATATACAACATTGATAAGTGGGCGGACATTGTCAGTGAACAGATAAAAGAAAAAATGGACGGTAAAAATGCTTAAAAATATAACGATTGGACGATACTATGGGGTGGAAAGCCCTGTGCATAGTTTAGACCCTAGGTTAAAAATATTGGCAACCTTTGCCTATCTTATCATACTTTTTGTCATTGATTCTTTGTTTTCGCTCGTGTTTTGTGCCTTGCTTTTATTAATGGTGATATGGGTATCTAATGTGCCTTTAAAGTACGTGATAAAAGGGGTTAGACCCATTCTTTTTATTGTCATACTAACAGCTTTATTAAATTTGTTTATGACAGAGGGCGAAGTTTTATGGCAATTTTATTTTTTAAAAGTAACTTATGAGGGGATTTTGCGTGCTATCTTTATGGGCTCAAGATTGGTCTTTTTGATTATGGCATCCTCTTTAATGACTTATACAACGACTGAATTAAGTTTGACTGATGGGATAGAATCTCTCTTAAAACCCTTTAAGGTAATTAAGGTGCCAGCTCATGAAATTGCTATGATGATGAGCATAGCCTTGCGTTTTATTCCAACTCTAATTGATGAAACTGATAAGATTATGAAGGCACAGATGGCTAGAGGGGCAAGTTTTGATTCTAAGGGCATGGTGAAAAAAGCCAAGAGTTTTTTACCTCTCTTAATTCCGATTTTTATTAGTGCCTTTAAACGGGCAGATGATTTAGCGCTGGCAATGGAAGCAAGGTGCTATAGAGGCGGCGATGGTAGAACGAGACTGAATAGTCTAAAATATCATAAAAATGACTTTTATGCTGCTCTTATGATATGCTCTGCAATTACGCTTTGCGTCCTCTTAGATAAGTTGGTCTTTGTACACTTTGGGGGCGTTATCTAATGCGCTACCTTTGCAAGGTGGCTTATGATGGTTCTCACTTTTATGGTTTTCAGCGTCAACCTAAGCTGAGAACGGTTCAGGGAGACATTGAAAAGGCACTAAAAAGAATCTATGGTAAACCTGTAGATATTCACTCAAGTTCTAGGACAGATACCGGAGTTCATGCCTTGTGTCAGGTATTCCATTATGATGTAGATGTTGCCATCCCAATAGAGAAACTGGCAAGGGTGCTAGATGGGCAATTGGCGGAGGAGATTTCCGTGCTGAGTGTTGAAATTGTACCTGATGATTATCATGCCAGATATAATACGATTCAAAAGACTTATCGATATGATATTCTTTTATCCAAGGAGAAAGAAATTTTTAAATCCAGATATGCCTTGATATATAAAAAGGATTTAACGATTGATAGATTGCAAGAGGCGACTAGGCTTTTTTTAGGAAAGCAGGATTATAGGGCGCTGATGGCATCAGGTTCTGACAAGGAGAATACCGTAAGGGATATTAAGACTTTTGAAGTTCATCAAAGAGGGGAAAATATGATTTCTCTTTACATTACAGCTGATGGTTTTTTGTATCACATGGTGCGGATTATAGTAGGGGCACTGCTGGATTATAACGAGGGTAGAAGGACATTAGCTGAACTTGAAGCGGGGTTACAAAATAAAGACCGCTCCATCTTTAGACGAACGGCTCCTGCCAGTGGCTTGTATTTATCTTCTGTCGTTCTGAATGAAGTTTAAATCATCAAATTATATGTTGTAAAAATACCCTTTTTAGGGTATTATTAATATGTAGGAAAATGAATTTAAATTTTAGGAGGTCAATATGGCTGATGTAGGCGGATTCTTTAAAAAGATGGGAAAAACACTTGGGGAAGCGGCAGATAAGACAGCAAAAACAGCTGGCGATTTAACCCAAAAAGGAAAGTATAAAGTAGAAATTAATAAATACGAAGGTGAAATTAAAACAACTAAGGTAAATGTTGGTAAAGAAGTTATTGATGCAAAGCTTGAAGGAAAGTCTGATATTGAAGTTTTAGATATCATCAATCAAGCTTATGCGAAGGTGCAATCTTTAATGGCAGAAATTCAGCGTGTAGAGGCATTGATGGCTGAAGTTGGTGTAGAAGCAGCAGCTCCAGTGGCTGAGCCAAGCCTAGTTGTTCAGGCTGCACCAGTAGCTGAAGCGGCACCTGTTGTTGAAGCAGCACCTGTTGTTGAATCTGCTCCTGTAGTAGAGTCAGAGCCAGTTGCTCAGACTTGTGGATGTGGTGTTGAAAAGAGTCAATGTACTTGTCACGCGCCACAACAAATTGAAATTGTAGGTTCAGAAACTGAGGCTGTTGAGTCATCAGATTCTGGTATAATCGAGGTGTAATTCATTGAATAATCCAGTAGCCTTTACTTTATTTGGGCTTGATATAAGATGGTACGCTATAATAATATCGCTCGGCATGGTGCTGGGCGTTATTTTGGCTGTACGTAGGGCAAAAAACTTTGGTTTTACGCAAGATGGTGTGTTAGATATTGTCTTAATAGGAATTCCAGCTGCCATTATTGGCGCTAGAGCATATTATGTCATTTTTGAATGGGATAGGTATGCAGGCGACTTTATGGCGATGATTAATATAAGAGGTGGCGGAATGGCGATTCACGGTGGTGTAATCGCTGGTATTTTAGCGGGGTATATAGTCTGCAAAAGAAAAAAACTTTCTCCGCTTAAGGCATTGGACTTATTTGCGCCATCCATTATATTGGGGCAAGCCATCGGCAGATGGGGGAACTTTATGAATAATGAGGCACATGGTGGGGTTACAGACTTGCCGTGGGCTATCCCAGTCAATGGTCAAATGGTACATCCAACCTTCTTATATGAGTCCATAGCAGATTTTTTGATATTTTTATTTCTTTTGTACTTTGATAAAAAGTATAAAAAAACCGATAGTGAGGTCTTTTTATTGTATGGTATTTTTTACTCTCTTGCCAGATTTTTCATTGAGGGTATGAGAACCGATAGTCTCTATATTGGCGATACCGGTATAAGAACAGCTCAGCTTATCTCGGTAGTGATTATTCTTGTGTTTAGCGGATTGTTTTATTTATCAAGAAGGCGTTATAGTAAAAAACGCTCTAAATAGAAAAATGGGAGGGCAAACATGAAACTGAATTTCGAAAAATTGAAAGGATATAAGCCTCTGACAATAAACAAAAAATCTAGATATGCAGTGAATATTCCAATTGTAGAATTGGATGGGGATTATCATATTTTATTTGAACTTAGAGCGAAAGATTTGTTTGTTCAGCCAGGGGATGTTTGCTTGCCAGGTGGTGGTGTAGAAAAGGGCGAAACCTACTTAGAGGCTTGTGTGAGAGAAACATCAGAAGAGTTGGGATTGCATAAGTCAAAAATTAAAAAAATAGCGGAGCTAGACCATTTGAATAGGGATGCTAGTACCATCAAAGTCTTTTTAACTAGACTATGTATTGAAAACTTGGATGATATTAAGTTTAATCCTGCTGAGGTAGATAGCGTGTTTATTGTGCCTATCGAATATTTTGTACAAAATCAACCAGATGAATACCCCATTAAAAAAAAATATGTTTATCCAGAAGATTTTCCTTTTGATATGATACATGGTGGTAAAAATTATAAGTTAAGAGGACAAAATCAGAAAATTTTGTTTTATAATTACAATGGCATTGCCATATGGGGGATGACGGCTCGAATTATAAAGCATAGTGTAGAACTCATGATAGAGAAGGGTGTTATATAAGAGTATGGCAAAGTTATATTTTAGGCATGGCGCAATGAATTCGGGCAAATCTACAGCTCTTTTGCAGGTAGCGCACAACTATGAAGAACGTGGAATGAACGTGTTTTTGATAAAACCAAGTTTAGATCTTAAGGCAAATGATAAGATACTTTCAAGACTTGGTATGACCAGGACGGTTGATAGGCTAGTAAGCAAAGAGGATGATATTAGAGATATTATCAACGAGCGATTAGTTCAGCAAAAAATAGCCTGTATTTTAGTGGATGAGGTTCAATTTTTAGAACCAAAGCAGATTGATGAACTCTTTGAAATTGCCGTGAAACAGCATATTCCGGTTATATGTTATGGTTTGCGTACTGATTTCAAAATGGATGGTTTTCCAGCTAGTCAGCGTTTACTTTTAATCGCTCATGCTATAGAGGAGTTGAAAACGATTTGTAGATGTGGTAAAAAAGCCACGGTAAATGGCAGAAAGGTCAATGGGGAGTTTGTCTTTGAGGGAAGTCAGATTGCCATTGATGAATTTAACGACGTGACCTATGAATCTTTATGTGCCAGCTGTTATTTTAAGATGCAGGAAAAGCATAAGCTCACTGATTTTTTAAGAGAAACGATACAGCGTTTGGAGCATTCTAGTATGACTGCTAGTTTAGATGCTAAGATTATTATAAAAAAAGTTTTGAATTTTACGGATGCAGATTTAATAATAAAGCAGGACTATATTTTAAATCATCAGGAAGTGAAGGAGATTGATGCCTTAATAGAGCGTAGGTTGAATAAGGAGCCTGTTGCCTACATAGTGGGTTCTAAGGGTTTTATGGACTATGATTTTGAGGTTTCAGAGGGTGTCTTGATTCCAAGAGCTGACACAGAAGTTCTAGTGGAAAAGCTAGTTAGTAAAATACAAGATGAGGTGCTGAGTGGTTTGGAAATTGGCGTAGGTTCTGGCTGCATTTCCATTTCTTTGCTGAAACTATGTGAGAATTTGAAGATGAGGGCAAGTGATATTTCTGATAAAGCGATAGCGGTTGCTAGTAAAAATGCTGAAAAATTATTGGTAAATGATAGACTTGAACTGTTTAAAGCTGATATAATAGATAAGATGGATAGTAATAAATACGATTTTATTGTGTCTAATCCGCCTTACATAGATGAATTAGAATATGAAGGCTTAATGCCTGATGTGAAAGATTATGAACCAAAACTTGCTTTATTTGGAGGTAAGGATGGTTTGGATTTTTATAGAAGAATTTTGACTGTGGCAGATGAAAATTTAGCGCTAGGCGGCTTTATTGCCTTTGAAATTGGCTATAATCAGGCAGATTCTTTGAGAGATTTATTGAAAAAACATCATTTTGGTGAAATAGAAGTGATACAAGACCTAGCGGGAAAAGATAGAGTAGTAATAGGAGTAAAAAATGATCAATAAGTTAGCGAAACTGGAAGAAAAATTTAAAGATGTAGAACAGAAGATTTCGGATCCTAAAATTTTAGCGAATCAGGACTCTTTACAAAAATATATGAAAGAACATTCGGAATTAAAGCCGATTATAGATGCTTATAGAGAGTATAAAAATGAAGAACTTAGTTATCAAGAAGCTAGAGAAGTGATGGAAAACACGGATGATGCTGAATTTAAAGAAATGGCAAAAATGCAAGCGTCTGAGGCTAATGCTAACATGGAACGTTTAAGGAATGAATTAAAGATTCTTCTTTTACCAAAAGATCCTAATGATGAAAGAAATGTTATCGTTGAAATCAGAGCGGGTGCAGGTGGTGATGAGGCGGGACTCTTTGCTGCAGAATTGCAACGCTTATACATTAAATATGCAGAAAATAGACGTTGGTCAGTGGATATTATGAATACCAATGAAACAGGGGTAGGCGGCATCAAAGAAGTTGTTTTTATGATTTCTGGTAAGGGTGCTTATTCTAGGCTGAAGTATGAAAGTGGTATCCATAGAGTGCAGCGTGTTCCGCAAACGGAATCACAAGGTAGAGTTCATACTTCTACGGCTACCGTGGCGGTGCTACCTGAGGTTGATGATGTGGAAGTTGAAATTGCTGATAAGGACATTAGGGTGGATGTGTACCGTTCATCTGGTAATGGCGGACAGTCAGTAAATACAACAGACTCAGCGGTTCGTATCACGCATTTGCCTAGTGGTTTGGTAGTAACTTGTCAGGATGGGAAGTCGCAGTTGTCAAATAAAGAAAAGGCAATGCAAATCTTAAAGTCTAGACTCTATGAAATGGAAATGCAAAAACAGCAGGATGAGATTGCTGAAGATAGACGTGCTCAGGTAGGTTCTGGGGATAGATCAGGTAAGATTAGAACCTATAACTTCCCTCAAGGCAGAATAACTGACCATAGAATTCCAATTACTTTATACAAGTTAGCTGCCTTTATGGATGCGGACATTGACGAGATGGTGGATGCTTTAATCACCCATTTCCAAACCGAATTAATGGCTCAGATTGGCGATTAATTATGTGAATCGGAGAAAAAATTGGAAACGCAAATCATTAAAGAAGAACAAGTGGGTTTTGATAATAAACTTAGGGAGGCTGCCTTAGCGGTAAAGAATGGTGGCTTGGTGGCTTTTCCTACAGAGACTGTGTATGGCTTAGGGGCGAATGCCTTTGATGATTTAGCTTGTAAAAATATTTATAAGGCAAAGGGAAGGCCATCTGATAATCCGTTAATCGTCCATGTTTCTGATATGGATATGGCTTTTTCATTAATTAGAGAATATGATGAGAGATTTTTAAAGCTATCTGAGGCTTTTTGGTCTGGTCCTATCAGTTTTGTTTTAAAAAAAAGCGATAAGGTTTGCCAGACCGTAAGTGCGGGGCTTGATACCGTGGCTATCAGAATGCCGAATCATAAGCTTGCCTTAGAACTTATAAAGCAGGCTGGGGTGCCAATTGCTGCACCTTCAGCTAATATTTCAGGAAGACCGTCTCCCACAAGAAGTGAACATGTTGTCTTTGATTTATCTTCTAGATGTGATTATATTTTGTGTGCCAATGATTTTCCAATTGGCGTTGAATCTACTGTTTTAGATTTAAGTACCGAGGAAACTGTGATATTAAGACCGGGTTTTGTTACTGCCAATATGATTAAGGAAAAAACGGGGATAGAGGTGACGAGTCACGATGCGGATAAGACGGTTAGCGTGCCTAAGTCGCCAGGTACTAAGTATAAGCATTATAGCCCTAAGGCAAGAGTCTATATGGTGGAACAGGATTTTTCATCTTCTGATATAGAAGGCTTTGCTAAAGAAAAAGGTGTTTCTGTTGATAAAACAAGGTTTTTATCTTATGCAGATGATGTGGAAATGGCAAAGAATCTCTTTGCTGATTTTAGGGATGCGGATAAAGATGGTTTTGAACTGATCCTTGTAAAACCTGCTAAGGACGGGGAGCTTTTAGAGGCAAATTTAAACAGGCTGAAAAAAGCCTGCGAAGACTAGTGTTGATTTTTTGATGAAATTACTCTATAATTAGTAAAGTTAAGCAAATGGATTTCGAATATAGGAATAGGTGAATTATGAGAGCAATCATTAACATAGTGATTATTATATTACTATCTCTTAGTTTATATATTATTCCTTTAAGTACAAATACTTTTGACTTTTCTATGGCAGATGATGAGAACAATAAGAAATCTGAATCTGTAAAATATGATTGCGTTTTTAATAAGGTGACTGAGGGAAAGTTTCTTTATAATCCAAAAAAATATGAATTAAGTGTTGATTTTACAAAAAATATCCCTGAAAATATGGAAGAAAATATTCTATGTGAATTAGAATTTTTTGATTATAATCAAGAAAAAATTGTTTATAAAAATAGTGACTTAGGAGAGTTTATATCTGATAAAAAATCAGAACACTTTACGGTAAGTATTGATTTTGATGCCTTAAAGAAAAAATTGATGTATTCTACTTATGATGTTCACTTAAAAATATCTTGCTTAAATAATGACTACGAAGATGATTTTAAGGTCTTTTTTGAGAAAGAGAATATCCAATTGCAAGCTAATAATGAGCCTGTTCCTGCTTATTTACATCCGTATTACTATAGTGATAAGAGTTTGAATTATTCTATTCCAATTTACAGGCAGAATATTCAAGTTGCAAATTCCTTTGCTAATGTAATGTATTCTATGAATAATAAGCCTGAAGAAATTGAAAAGATTGGCTTAAAACCTTTTTTAATCAATATGGATTACAGACCAAATATGTGGTTTCATAATGGTTCTTTAAGTTGTGGTTTTTCTGAAAATAATATCAAAGATATCAAGACAAAGGCGGAGGCAGAAAGTCTTATTACGAATCTTTTAAATTCGTATGAGGAACTTTCTGGTGCTTATATTATTAATGAAGTCGAGTTCTATATAAAGGGAAGTGAAAAGAAGGATATACATGGTTTTTCTATTGTTGATAGCTTTAAGATTGATAGGATGCCAAAGGTCTATTTACCGATATTCGTGAATGATATGGATGGGAAAACAGGAACTTATTATTGGTTGCCTACAAAAATTGAAACGGATGGTAATATAGAAAGTCAAGTCTTATCAATGCTTGAAATTTATAAAAATTCGCCTGAGTATATGAGTAGTCCAAAGTTTATTTCTCTCATACCAAATGTTGAAGTTTATAAAAATATCAGTTTGGTTGATGATAATTTAATTATAGAAATTACGGATGAGATGTATGAGTTTTTAGAAAAGAATAAAGATTATGCAGAAATGATAAAAGAAGGATTCGCCCTAAGTTTCTCCAGTTTATATACGCTGAAATCATATGAAATTTGGCATGATGATGAATTGATTCAGGAAGTGAACGGGGTAGAATTTGGCGAGAGGATAAAAGCGCCTCTTAGTTTTAATCGATTGAATTAAAGGAGGGACAATGAAGATTGCTATTGCATCAGATCACGCTGGATTTGATATGAAGAGAGAGATTATGGAGTATTTTGACAAGGTTGATATTCCATATGAAGATTGTGGTACGTATAGTGAAGATAGCGTGGATTACCCAGATTATGCTTTGAAGGCTGCTAATATGGTAGCAAGTGGAGACTGTGATAAGGGCATCTTGGTTTGTGGTACTGGACAGGGTATAGGTATTAGTGCCAACAAGGTCAAGGGAATAAGATGTGCGATATTAAGTGACGTATTTAGTGCCAAGATGACAGCGATGCACAACAATGCTAATATGATAGCGATGGGTAGTAGAGTAATAGGTGTAGGACTGGCGATAGAGATTGTCAAGACCTATTTGAATAGCGAATTCGAAGGCGGCAGACACGCTCGCCGTGTCGATAAAATAATGGGCATCGAAAAGTAAGTAAATAAATAAGGTTACGTAGGATTTTTTTGAACAGTAAGGGGGTTTAGTATGGCAAAAGTAATAGTAATGGATCATCCATTGATTCAACATAAAATGAGTATAATAAGAGATAAAAAAACAGGTTCTAAGGAATTTAGAGAAGTGGTAAAAGAAATATCAGTTTTACTAGCTTATGAGGTTACTCGTACTCTAAAACTGGAAGAAATTGAAATTGAAACGCCAATTTGTAAGACAAAAACATTGTCTTTATCAGGATTAAAACAGGCTATCGTGCCAATATTAAGGGCCGGATTAGGCATGGTTGATGGTTTCTTGGACTTGCTGCCAGCAGCGAAGGTAGGTCACGTGGGCTTGTATAGAGATCCAGAAACTTTACAGCCAGTAGAATACTACTGTAAATTACCACAAGATATCGATAAGAGAGAGGTCTTTGTTTTAGACCCTATGCTTGCGACAGGTGGTTCAGCAATCGCAGCTATTCAATTTTTAAAGAACAATAGTGCAAAACAGATTAAATTTGTCTGCTTAATTGCTTCACCAGAAGGTGTTGAGGCATTAAAAGAGGCGCATCCAGATGTTGATATTTATGTAGCTAGCGTAGATGAAAAGTTAAATGACCATGCCTACATAGTGCCAGGACTTGGTGATGCAGGCGATAGATTGTTTGGAACGAAATAAGAACAATGGAACCATTTTTACCTAGATTGTTATTGGCGGGGATAAGTTCTTTAATATTAAGTTACTTATTCACGCCAATTGTAATAAAAGTTGCTCATCATGTCAACGCTATTGATGTGCCAAAGGATGAACGCAGGGTGCATAAAAAACCTATTCCATTAATTGGTGGTTTGGGTATTTATGTGTCGGTGATGATGTGTATGCTGGTTTTTGTTAACATGCCAAATAATAAGATTTTGTCGATTATGGTGGCATCACTGATGATTGTTTTTGTTGGATTTATAGATGATATTAATCCGCTTAGTGCCAAACATAAATTTATTGTGCAAATACTTGCAGCATGTATTATCGTTTATGGCGGAATACGAATACGAATGTTTCAGCCCTTCTTTTTAGGGGGGAATCAAATTGTATTCGGATCGGTTTTCAGTGCTTTTGTCACTGTGTTTTGGATTGTTGGTATTACTAACACCATTAATTTTATAGATGGTTTAGATGGGTTGACAGGAGGTATTGCTACTATTTCATCGATTGCGATTTCTTATATTGCTATCAGTAATAATAGAATAGAAATAGCTGTCGTTTCGATTATTTTAGCAGGTGCTTGTCTAGGGTTTTTACCCTATAATTTTAACCCTGCAAGAATATT
>PDWI01005319.1_pt1 | contig 16682 bp, 16 predicted proteins | sample 1430891 | NCBI WGS metagenome assembly PDWI01 (sample SAMN01162508, study PRJNA174530) | Oral metagenome, whole genome shotgun sequencing project. | biome: Marine environment; feature: Marine mammal; material: Swab sample of the gingival sulcus; isolation source: swab sample of gingival sulcus...
AGCCCAATCGTGCCGATGGTACTGCGTATAGTGGGAGAGTAGGTAGCCGCCAGTTTTCGCAGAAGAGCTGATTACATCAATGTAGTCAGCTCTTTTTTTTGATTTCCTCTTGTTTCTACATTTCAAAAGTAGATTTGAGGGATTTTTCTTTACCTCATTAAGAACTTTCAAGATTTATATAATAAATCCTCAAAAGTCTTGCATAAGTAAATCTTTTTTTTTGTATAGAATGTAGTTTGTTAAAAGCTTTAATTTTAATTGATTATTATATAAGAATAAAGATTATGAAGAAAGTTTTATTATTTTTCGTTTTGACACTTGGTTTAAGTGTTTCCGTTAATGCTCAAAAAAAACTAACCCCTGTAATTGAAAAAGGCGATGTCGTGCTTAATGGAAGTACTGCTTTTGGTATAGGAGGTTTGTTTTATTCAATTTCAGGAGACTATGTAATGCTTGATAAGCTTATTGGAGAAGTTGATGCTATCACTGTGGGAGCTTTTACCAATTATAACAGCATATTTGGCTTTGGTCTCGGTATGCAAAGTGATTATCATTATCAATTTCTCAATAATTTAGATACTTATGCAGGTCTTCAATTGGGTTATATTTTTGGTAGTTCAACAAAATTTGGCAATGAAAACGTTAAACTTAGCTTGGAGACTAAGGGGCAATTTACTTATGGAGTTCATCTTGGAGGACGTTATTTCTTTACGCCTAAATTTGCCGCTTTTTCTGAATTAGGTTTTGGGGGGACAGGTTTTTTGAAGTTGGGTATAAGTTATAAATTTTAGAAGTTTTATGAAAGCTTTTTAATTAGATTATATTCAATGCTTAATAGGAGATGTTCTAAAGACATCTCCTATTTTTATTTATAAATATCATCAGTTCTATGTTCTTTTGTCTTTTTATAAAATAAACCTATCTTTGTATATTAGTGCTTTATTTAGAGTTTTATGTAATATGTGTCGTGTCTTGAAATATTCTATACTTATCTTCTTTTTCTACTTGATGTGGGGGAAGGGGATTGTAGAGGTTTCGGCACAAAGAGAGGCACGTGATATTGTAGTCTTGCCCGCTGTTGAGGTTAAAGCAAAAGTAAAAAGTTTATCCTATCAGGAGAGAAGAAGGTATTCGCGTCGGATTAGAGATGTGAAGAAAGTTGCTCCTTATGCTCGTTATATTACAAGCGTTTTGATAGAGACCTACGAATATCTTGAGACTTTGCCTGAAGATGAGCGTGAAGAACATCTAAAGAGGGTGCAGAAAGATATGAAAACTTATTTTGACCCACTGATGCGTAAGCTAACGGTAAGGCAAGGACAGCTACTGATGAAGCTTATTCATCGAGAATCGGGAACGATAAGTTATGACTTAGTTAAGGTTTTTGTTGGAGGCTTTAAAGCTTGGTGGTGGCAAAGGTTCGCTCGTTTTGTCGGGACAAATCTCAAAGCTCCTTATGAGCCTAAGACAAATCCTAGTGATGCTTTGACAGAACGTATCTTATTGCTCGTAGATAAAGGAGAACTTTAGAGATTAAAAATTTAGAATTATATAAGAATATGATTATAAAATCGGCAGAATTTGTCATTAGTAATACGGACGTTAAGCTATGTCCTGCAGGTACTATGCCTGAGTATGCCTTTATTGGGCGTAGTAATGTAGGGAAGTCTTCGCTCATCAATATGCTGACGCAGCACAAGGGCTTGGCAATGACTTCTCAGAAACCTGGTAAGACGCAACTCATTAACCATTTCCTTGTCAACAGACAGTGGCATCTTGTGGACTTGCCAGGTTATGGGTATGCTCGCTTGAGTAAGGAAAGTCGTGATAATCTAAAGCGTATGATTGAGGATTATGTGCTAGAACGTCCTCAGCTTGTAAACTTATTTATTTTGTTGGATTGTCGCCACGAAGCTCAGAAGATTGACTTAGAGTTCATTGAATGGGCAGGGGAGAATAATGTGCCGTTGGCCTTAATTTTCACAAAAGTAGATAAGCTTAGCAAAACCAAACTAAAAGAAAATATCACAGCTTATAAGGAACGTTTGCTTGAGGATTGGGCAGAACTGCCTCCAATCTTCATTACATCTAGCGAAACTCGTCTTGGACGTGATGAAGTTCTTGGCTACATTGAGGAAGTCAATAATAAACTATAAATAAGAGCTTATAGTTATGAATAATTATAATGGATTAAAAGTTGCTTTTCTGCATCCTCGTCTTGAGGGAGGAGGGGCTGAGCGTGTCTCCTTGACAACAGCAAAGTTATTCTCAGAATGGGGTATTCATTCGGTTTTTATTGGCTATGAGCATAATAAGAATGAATTTGTTTTACCTAAAGAAATCAATGCAAGTATTTATACCTTGCCTGATGAAACAGGATTCTATTCTGGTGAAAATAAGAAAGCTCTGAAGAATTTTATTCAGGAGAATGAGATTAAATTAGCATTTGTTTGCTACTTGGAGGGCAATTTTTTCAAAGATAAATTGGGAGGTCTAGCTTGTAAATTTCTTTATTGGTCTCACAATACGCCATTTTGGGAATATATATATGATATTGAAGCTGGAGAAATGGCTGCTAAATACTCTTTGAAACGTTGGGTTCAATGGTATCTTTTAGGAGAACGTAAAAAAAATGTTTCAGTAAAGAAGAGTCAAGAGGTTAGAGCTCTTTATCAAAGAGATATTGAGATATTTGACAAATATATAGTTTTATGCTCAGAGTATAAGGAAGAGATTACTAAAACTCTTAATTTATCTATAGATGAGCAAGATAAAATCATTCCCTTTATCAATACTGTTACTATTAATTCAAAACCAAAGTTAGATAAAAAGAAAGAAATTGTTTTTGTTGCTCGTCTTTCTCTAGTTCAGAAACGTTTTGATAGAATGCTTAAAATTTGGAGTAAGGTGCAAAATGTTTTATCTGATTGGACACTAAAAATTTATGGAGCAGGACCGGATGAATGGATTTACCACAAGTTAGTTAAACAATATAAACTTAAAAATATAGTTTATTGTGGCTACGAGACAGATTTAGCTAAAATTTATGACACAGCTTCAATTGTTTGTTTAACTTCTACTTTTGAGGGTTGGGGGCTTGTTTTAACAGAAGGACAGAATAATGGAGTTATTCCAATAGCTTTTGATTGTAGTGGGGGAGCCCAAACAATCATTAATCCTAAATCAAATGCGGGGTGTTTGATTAAACCTTTTGATTTAGAGGCTTATGCAGATACTCTTATTAAGCTCTGTCATAATGAGGCTTTGAGGAAAGAATTACAGCAAAATTGCTTGCTTAAGCGTGAAGATTATAATCCTCACATCAATGATGAAGCGTGGAGAAAACTATTAACTACTTTAATTAAATAATAAAAGAACTGATGACTAAATTTAAGGACATACAAGTTGTATTTTTACATCAATATCTAGAGGGAGGAGGAGCAGAACGCATTTCTCTAACAACAGCTAAGTTTTTTTCAGATTGGGGGATTCAATCTTATTTTATTTCTCAACAGTGTAATAAAGATGAATTTATTCCTCCAAAAGAAATTAAGGGAACCATTATAGAACTTCCTGAACGAAGTTCGTTGTATTCTAGAGCTAATATTGAAACCTTAAGAAGTTTTATTAAAGAAAAGCAAATTCAAATTCTCTTTTTTTGTGCATTAGATAACACTTCTATTTATAGTGAATTTCGAGATCTTCCTTGTAAAATTATAATATGGCCACATTCTGTTCCATTTTGGGAATATAAATCAGAAGTAGAGCACGGAGAATTGAGAGCAAAGTACTCTCTAAAATATTGGGTAAAGTGGAACTTACTAGGAGGGAAATTTCGTACGAAGACAATTAAGAAGTTTGAAGAATTAAAGGAACGTTATCAAAGAGATGTAAAGAATTTTGATAAGTATATTGTTCTTTGTGATGAAGATAAAAAATTGCTTTCAGAATCTTTAGCTTTGACGAAAGAGGATACAGCTAAAATAATACCATTTGTTAATACTTTAGAAATCAATCCAGAGCCTAAGTTAGAAAAAAAGAAAGAAATTGTTTTTGTTTCGCGTTTATGTTTAGTAGCTAAACGTTTTGATAATATGCTTGATATTTGGAAACTCGTACAGAATAGATTGCCTGATTGGACTTTAAAAGTTTATGGAACAGGACCTGATTCTGAGATTTTTCATCGGATTGTAAAAAGATATAGGTTGAAAAACTTAGAATATTGTGGCTATGAGACAGATTTGTCAAAAATTTATGACACGCCTGCAATTATTTGTATGACTTCTTCTTTTGAGGGTTGGGGAATGGTTCTTGCTGAGGGGCAAAATAATGGTGTTGTCCCTATCGCTTTTGATTGTAGTGGAGGAGTGAAGACGATTATAGGGCAAGATGAGCGAGCAGGTCGTTTGGTTAAACCTTTTGATTTAGAGGCTTATGCTGATAAACTTGTTGAGCTTTGTCAGAATGAAACTTTGAGGAAAGAGTTACAAAAAAAATGTTTGCTTAAGCGTGAAGATTATAATCCTCACGTCAATGATGAGACTTGGGCTAAGCTTTTAGACGAACTATTAGAAGATAAGTAATAACAGAATTAAATAACTAAACACATAAATAAAAAATGGCAACAAAAGGAGCTATCCTCGTAACAGGAGGAACAGGTTATATTGGTTCACACACGACTGTTGAACTAATTAACGCAGGTTATAGCGTTGTGTCAATGGACAATCTATCAAATTCAAACATTCAAGTGCTTGATGGCATTGAAGCAATCACAGGCATTCGTCCGAAGTTTTACGAAGCTGATTGTAACGACGAAGTAGCGGTAGAGAAGATTTTCTCTGAAAACCCTGACATCGTTGGCGTGATTCACTTCGCAGCGTCTAAAGCGGTTGGCGAATCAGTTCAGCAGCCGCTCAAGTATTATCGTAATAACATTCTTTCTCTTGTAGTGATGCTTGAGGCAATGGAGCGTCACGGCACTAAGGGGATTGTGTTCTCGTCTTCTTGTACGGTATATGGACAGCCAGAGGTCTTGCCTGTAACGGAAGATGCTCCTGTTCAAGAAGCTCTTTCGCCTTACGGAAATACGAAGCAAATCAATGAAGAAATCTTGCGTGATGTTGTTTACGCTGGAGCGAAATACAAAGTTATTCGCCTTCGTTATTTCAATCCGATTGGGGCTCACCCTTCTGCATTGATTGGAGAATTGCCTATCGGTGTGCCGCAGAATTTGATTCCATATCTTACGCAGACTGCTGCAGGTATTCGTAAGGAATTGAGTGTTTTCGGAGATGATTACAACACGCCTGACGGTTCTTGTATCCGTGATTACATTAACGTTGTAGATTTAGCTAAGGCTCACGTTGTCGCTGTAGAACGTATTCTTGACGAAAAGTCTAAGGCTGACCCAATGGAAACATTTAATATTGGCACAGGTCGTGGCGTGAGTGTCTTGGAACTAATCAATACATTTGAAGAAGTTACAGGCGTGAAAGTTCCTCACAAGATTGTAGAGCGTCGTGAGGGCGATATTGAACAAGTTTGGGCAGAGCCACAGCACGCTAACGAAGTGCTTGGTTGGAAAGCTCAAGAAACTCTTGGCGATACGCTTAAGTCTGCTTGGGCTTGGCAACAGCGTTTGATGAAGCAATAAGCTTTTGCCTCGGAATAATTTTAAGATATAGGGTGTGCCAAAAAGACACACCCTATATCTTTTTTTTTGTTCTAAAAAAGGGTTAACGAGACAATATCTAACTTAATTTTGCGTTTAGAAACCCAAATAATAATTTAATTAAGATGAAAAAGAAACTGATTATTTTTGCAGTAGGGCTTCTATTTGCCCTAACATTGATTACAAAGCTTAATGCTCAAAAAACGAAAAAGATAATGACATTAGACAAGAAAGAAATTTATTTTGCGGGGGGCTGTTTCTGGGGAACAGAGCATTTCTTCAAGCAAGTGCGTGGCGTTCTTGAGACAGAAGTTGGCTATGCTAACGGCAAGACTAAGAATCCAACTTATAAGGATATTTGCACTGATAAGACAGGTTTTGCTGAAACTGTAAAGCTTGTTTATAATCCAAGTATTATTAGCCTTGATAGGCTTTTGGCTCTGTTTTACAAAACGATAGACCCAACAAGTCTAAATAAGCAGGGCAATGATATTGGTTCGCAGTACCGAACAGGTGTTTACTTCCAAGACCAAGCTGATGAGCCTATTATTCAAGCCTCCTTGGTTCGTCTAGCAAAAGCCTATACGAAACCTTTGCTTATTGAGTGCGAGCCTATTAAGTCTTTTTATTCTGCTGAAGACTATCATCAAGACTATTTGGATAAAAATCCTTCGGGCTATTGCCACATTTCGCTTGACCTTTTCAAATATGCCAAGGAGGCTAATGCCGAAACTGAACATCAACTAGCTGAAGCAGAACCGATTGTTAAGCTTAGCGATGAGGAATTAAAGCAGAAGCTAACGCCAGTTCAGTATGCTGTTACGCAGAAGAATGCCACGGAACGACCTTTTGATAATGAGTATTGGGACGAGAAGCGAGCAGGTATTTATGTAGATATAACGACGGGCGAAGCTCTTTTTGTTTCTACGGATAAGTTTGATTCGGGTTGTGGTTGGCCAAGTTTCTCTAAGCCTATTGACAATAAACTTTTGCTAGAATTAGAGGACACTTCGCACAATATGAAGCGTATTGAGATTCGTAGTAAGCGTGGAGATGCTCACTTAGGACACGTTTTTAATGATGGTCCAAAGGAAAAGGGAGGGTTAAGGTATTGCATCAATAGTGCTTCTTTGCGTTTCATTCCAAAGGAGAAAATGAAAGCCGAAGGCTATGGTAAATACCTCATTTTGCTGAAGTAGAACTGCTTTTTTGCTTAAATGTTGCAAATCGGAACAGCCTAAGGGATTATTCTTAGGCTGTTTTTAATTCCCTATTTATCAATCTTTTATGAATGGCTTGAATTTGTTAAAAAAGTTTCCCCGAAGACTTTTGGAAGTTTTCCGTGTAAGTTCGAAAAGTTTCTGGGAAAACTTTCTTGACTATTCCCTCACACTTTCCAAACTTAGCCGAATAGCACAAATCGGAACAGGCAAAAAGGCTTAGGAGGAAGGGTAAAGTTTGCAAAATTCTTAGGAAAGGGGCTTGCTTGTGTATTTCTTGCATTTTGTATATCTTTGATAGTTAATAAGCAAGGAAGTAGATACTTAATTAGGTAAATGAGTAATAAGATACAGGACATCAAACAACGATTTGGCATTATAGGGCGTAGCCCCCTGTTAGATAGAGCAATAAGCATCGCAATGCAAGTTGCTCCGACAGATATGTCTGTATTGATTATTGGAGAGAGTGGCGTTGGGAAGGAAAGTTTTCCTAAGATTATTCACCAGACAAGTCTGCGTAAGCACAATCATTATATTGCTGTAAACTGCGGAGCTATTCCCGAGGGAACGATTGATTCGGAGCTTTTTGGACATCTAAAAGGCTCTTTTACAGGGGCGATGAATGACCGCAAAGGTTATTTCCAAGAGGCTGACGGCGGGACAATTTTCCTTGATGAAGTTGGCGAACTGCCACTATCTACTCAAGCTCGTTTGCTTCGCGTCCTTGAGACGGGTGAGTTTATCCCTGTGGGGGCTAGCACGCCGATGAAGACCGATGTGCGTATCGTGGCGGCGACGAACGTGAACCTTGAGGAGGCTGTGAGGCAAGGTCGCTTTCGTGAAGACTTGCTTTTTCGTCTGAACACCGTGCCTATTGAAATCCCTCCTCTAAGGAAACGCAGAGAAGATATTAGTTTGCTTTTTCGCTATTTCGCGGCTCAAGCAGGGGATAAATACAATATGCCTCCTCTCCGTCTGAAGGAAGATGCCGAAGATTTGCTTAAGAGCTATGATTGGCTTGGCAATATCCGTGAATTGCGTAACCTAGCTGATAGGATTAGCGTCCTAGAATCGGAGCGAATGATTAGTGCCGAACTACTGAAACTTTATTTGCCAAAGGCAATGGACTTAGACTATCGCCCTGCTCTTAGACAAGACAAAAGTCAAGAAGAGACAGGGGCAAGCGACCCAATGCTTTGGAAGCTTTACCTTGATATGCGTCAAGAATTGAACGAACTAAAGTCGCTCGTAGCTTCGCTTGTGCAAGGCTCTATGCCGAATTACTCGGCTCAGCAAACAAGAGAACTGAACGCTAGTCCGAAGGTTCTAGCTCCGAATACCGAACTTAGCGAAGGCTTTGACAATACTAATTATTGGCAGAATGAAAACGGCTCCTCAACGCTCCTTGATACGGAAGACGTAGAAGCTCAGATTATTGAGGCTAATCTTGGGGCAGATGAAGGGGCTTCGCTTGAAGAAATGGAGCGAAATATGATTATTGCAACGCTGAAGAAATATCAAGGTAAACGTCGTCCTACGGCAGAAGAATTGAAAATTTCGGAGCGAACACTCTACAGAAAAATCAAAGAATATGGCTTGGATTTATAAAATTAAAGGGGGCTTATTGCTTGCTGTAAGCTGTATGCTCCTTGGCTTGAGCCTTGTGGCTTGTAGCATTAGCTATAAGTTTAACGGCGGTTCGTTGGACTACACACGCTTGCACACCATTTCTATTGCAGATGTGAATAACAGAGCTCCGCAAGTCTATCCGCCTCTTGCCGTGAAACTGACGGAAGACCTTAAGGATTTCTATACACAGCGTACACGCCTTAGTCTTGTGCCTCGTGCGGGCGACCTTGAGCTAGAATGCGTGATTACAGGTTACGACCTTAGTCCAATGGCGGTTAAGCAAGATAACTTTGCCGAAAGAACGATGTTCAAGCTCACGGTACAGGTTAAATATGTCAATCACGATAATGAGAAAGAGAGCTTTGACAGAAGTTTCTCTGTTCACCGAGACTTTGGACGAGACCAGCCATTTGAAGCAGTACAAGACCAACTCTTAGAAGAAATGGTCGAGGAACTTATTAAGCAAATTTACAACGCAACCGTAGAAAATTGGTAGAGCGATGACCCTAGATGAGCTATATCTCTACATCGAGCAACCTGAACGACTAAATGCTGAGAGCCTGCCCGCTCTTAAGAGTTTAGTGGAGACCTATCCCTATTGTGGGACTTTGGTTTTCCTCTATCTCTACAACCTTGCTCGCTGTCGTGATTTGCAATATACTTCAGAACTGAAGCGACTAAGCCCTTATCTGCCTGATAGACGTGTGCTTTTCCAGCTCGTGGAGGGAGGTTTGCCAATCAAAAAGGCGAATGACGAGGATAAATCCGAAGACGATGCCTTCTCGCTTATTGAGCGTTTCCTCGGTCAGCAGAAAGCTTCGGGCGAAGATTTGCCAAGCGAACTCAATTACGGCGTAGGGACTTCTGATAGAGACGATTATTTTGCTTCGGAAATTGGACAGGCTTCGCTTAAAGAAAAAGAGGAAATCCCTCAAGAGGAAAAGCAAGCGAAAGAGGAGCTTAAGCCCCTTAAGACAGAGCAAAGTACGGACAAAGGCGAAGGAGAGGGTGAGCTTGAAGAGGAGCTTTTCACCGAAACACTCGCTAAAATATACATCAAACAGGGTAAATACGACAAAGCTTTGCGTATAATTCGCTCAATAAGTTTGAATTATCCAAAAAAAAATCGTTACTTTGTAAATCAGATACGCTTTTTGGAGCTGTTAGTTAGAAATAATAACGATAATAAATAGATATGTTTACATTCATTACAATTCTAATAGTACTAGTTGCTTTAGCAATGGTATTTATTGTTTTAGTTCAGAAGTCAAAAGGAGGAGGCTTGGCATCAGGTTTCGCTTCTAGCAATCAAATTATGGGAGTTCGCAAGACTACGGATTTCTTAGAAAAGGCTACTTGGTGGCTTGCTGGTACGATTATGGTACTTTGCCTTGTTTCAACTATGTTCTTAGGCTCTGCTAATCCTGAAGAAAATGCTGATGTTGTGAGCAAGGTTGCTCTTCCAAAGCAAGAAGTTCCTGCACTTCCTCAGTTTGGTGGTGAAGCTAGCCTTGACGAAGCTCCTGCAGAAACACCTGCACCAGCCGAAGCACAAAACTAAACTAAGCGTAAAGTTTATCTAGTTTTCTTTCGTAGAAAGCAGACAAATAGGCTGTGTCCTTTAGTGGACATAGCCTATTTTTATTCTTGATATTAGCTTAATAGGGACTAGATTTTTTGAACTTAATGTAACTGTGTTTGGAGTAAATCACACCATATTGTCGTGAAAAGTAGTGAGGAAATTTGCAGAAAGCATAAAAATCACTTATATTTGCTCATATAAGTAAAAGTTTAACGCATAAAATTATATTGCCTATAGTAAGAGATTTACATATTTAAGAACCGAGTGTTTTCGTCGAAAAGCACTCAAAATTAAGCAGATTAGAAATCAATAAAAGACTATTGATATGAAGAAATATGTAAATGAAAGCGACGATATGCTCGTTCGCTTGTATCAGGAAGGAAGCAATGAGGCTTTTGATACCTTACTTATGCGATATGATGAATATATTCATACATACATACGATTTTCTATTGCCGATGAGGATTTGTTGGAAGACATTTTCCAAGAGGTGTTTATTAAGGTAATGACTGTTATCCGTGCAGGTAAGTACAAAGCTCAAGGACGCTTCAAACCTTGGATTAGCCGTATTACGCACAATATGATAATGGATCATTTTCGTCAAGATAAAAACAGTCCTTATACAATGGATAAGGAAGAGAGTGAACGCCTAGCTTTGATTGACGACGAACTGAACGTTGAGGAGGCGATGCTTCACAGGGAAAACTTAGACGAGGTTAAGGATTGGTTGCTTTTGCTAGCCCCAGAGCAACAAGAAGTCGTGCGTATGCGTTTCTGGTACAATATGAGTTTCAAGGAAATTGCAGACGAAAAGGGCATCAGTATCAATACAGCTCTCGGTAGAATGCGTTATGCCTTGAAGAACCTACGCAAGCATTTAGCTTCGTAATAGCTTTTCTAAAAGGGAAAAATTGAGCATTATGCAATAAATCGCAAAAGCTCAGCGTTTATTTAGTGTAAGAATTTATTTAATGATATAAACGCAGGAGCTTATGCTTAATGATTACCCTTTTATTACAGACGAAGCAGAATACGAACGCATTGTACAGGACGCTGAAAGAATTAGAGCTAGCAAGAGACATCAGCAATCGCTAATGATGCTCCAAGCACTAGCAAGACAGATTTAATTAAATAAGAAAAAAGCAAGGAATGAGTACAATCGTTTCGCCTTCTCTCCTCTCTGCAAACTTTATGCGTCTCGAAGAGGATATAGAGATGATAAATAGAAGTCAGGCAGAGTGGTTGCATATTGACGTTATGGACGGCGTCTTTGTGCCGAATATATCTTTTGGTTTCCCAATACTTGAAGCCGTTGCCCCTTCGCTGAAGAAGGAACTAGATGTGCATTTGATGATTGAAGAACCGATGAAGTTTGTGGAGCAATTCGCAAAGCTTGGCGTCGCTACGATGAATGTTCATTGCGAAGCTGTAACGCACTTGCATAGAGCCGTTACAGCTATACGTAGTAATGGAATGAAATCTGCTGTAACGCTTAATCCTCATACGCCTGTAGAAGTACTGACAGATGTCCTAGAGGAATTAGATATGGTTTTGCTGATGAGCGTAAACCCTGGTTACGGAGGGCAGAAATTTATCCCTCGCACACTAGACAAAACCGCTCGTCTAAGAAAAATGATTGATGAGAGAGGCTTAAACACGCTTATTCAGATTGACGGAGGTGTCAATCAAGAGGTCGGCGAAGCTCTTGTGAAGGCAGGGGCAGATTCACTTGTGGCGGGTAGCTATGTTTTCGGTCATCAAAACCCATTGCAAGCGATTGAAGGCTTGCATAAGCTTAGCCGTCAAATGTAAATAACAAGCTAAGTAAGGGGAGAAAAAGGAGCAAAAAACAAAATCTCAATGCCTGCTTTTTTGCCTCTTTTAGCTCTTTTGCTTGCTTTCATCATAAGTTTTCATAGCTCAGTGCTGATACTCTTCGGAGGTTTGGCACTGAGTTTTTTTATGTTTGTCCTAAGCTTGCTGAACACATCGCCGAAGCTTAGGCAAAAGCTCTTCCGAATTTCCCTTTTCCTTTGCCTAATTTTTCTTTTTAGTCTAAGGATAACTTATTTAGATGATTGGAACGGATTAAAAAACTCTTCGCTTAAAGTCAAGACAGAAGCCCTTCAAAGTGGGATAATCCACAGGCTACAAGCAACGAAATTAAACCCGAAGACACAAAGACTTGCCCTTGCAATGGCATTAGGTCATATAGAGCGAAACGAAGAAGGTCAGGCTATTCGTCAAGAGTTCGTCGGTAGTGGCGTAGCACATATCCTCGCTGTTAGTGGCTTTCATTTAGCTTTGGTTACAGGACTAATCGCATTGATGATTAGTCCTCTGCCTTATCGTGGAGCGTACAAAAGGCTAAGACTTTTGATTCTTTTTCTCTCTGCTTGGCTCTTTGTCCTACTGACAGGCTCAGCTCCTGCGACGCTTCGGGCGGGTTTTATGCTTAGCCTTTATCTCTTTGGGCGAGCTTTGGAGCGACCAATTTCAATGCTTAATATCCTTGCTCTTTCACTCCTTATCCAACTGCTCTTCATCCCTAGTTTGATTGTCAGTGCAGGCTTTTGGCTTAGCCATATCGCTGTGCTGTCTATTTACCTCTTCTACTCAAAGGTTTACGGACTTCTTCCGCATATAAGCTTTACCCCTCTGCGTTACGCTTGGGAAAGCGTTGCCTTAACGCTTGCAGTACAAATCCTAGTGCTACCGCTTTGTTTTTACTTCTTCGGCGGTCTTTCGTGGGCATTTCTCTTCACAGCTCTGCCGATGACGCTTCTCGCTACGCTCTTCATTCCGCTTAGTCTTTTGCTTTTCTCCGTAAATGTTATTGGTTTTAGTCCAAGTCTTTTGGAAAACAGCCTTAATTTCCTTGGCGAAATGATGAGCAAACTCACGAACTTTGCCTCGTCTTTGGACTGCTTTTATCAAGAATTAGAGCTACCTCTGTGGGGCTTATTGCTTTATTACGCCCTCATTTTCTTAGTAATCTTTCTAGTACGAAAGACAAATAAAAGAAAAGCTTTTATCTAAAAGTAGTAACCAAGATTGATGTTAAAGCGAGTTTGCCACTTAGCATTTGGGTCGCCGTGAGCTAAAGCTGTTTTGAAGTTGCCGCCAAGCCAAGGTTGATTTTTACCCATTGCACAGTCCACATACATAAAGATATTCCCCGCCGTAATAGCTGCTCCAAGGATATTCATATAAGAGTTCTCAAAGCCTTTATCAGGCTTATTCAAAACCGAAAAATCGTTATAGAGCTGAACAGAAGAAACAAGCTTGCTCTTAATCGGAATAGTATAAGCCAAACCTGCCGTATAAGTTTGCCCTTTTTCTGCGACAAGATACGTGCTACCAAAAGATGCCATAGGAAGTTGTCTGCCGTAATTTGGTAAATAACTCAAAGCTTCATAATGATAATAAGTACCTTGAAGCTTAGCATTAAAACCTCCCCAATCCATTTCTAAATGACCAGCGTAAGCTCTATGACTAGAATTATTATCCTGCTTATTCAAGTCATAAATACCTCCCTCTTGAGCCGAAGCCCCAAGACGCAGTTTGGCATTTCCTAAATTAAACTTATAATTGACACGCAAATTAAACTGATTAACCTCTTTAAGGCGTTGGCTATGACCAGCGTTATCAGACATAGAAGCAATATCATAAGAATAGCGACTAGTAGAAATATCAGAATTATTGCCAAAAATCAGTTCTTCTGCATTCTTGAAGAAGGCAAAGTCAATATCCCAATGTTTATGCTTATAGCTGTACTTAATCCCCATATCGAAGTCGTCCTCAAGACCAATGTAATAGTTCATTGAGAAGAAATAGCTGTGCGAATTACACTCGCCAATACCGAAAGGCACTTGCGTAAGTCCTAATTGTACATTATGCTGAGGGTTAAAGTCGTACTCTAACCACCCCTTCTTGAGGAAATGCCCGCCTGAAGCTTCTGGATAAAAACGATAATCTGCAATCAACTTAACGCCTTTGTATTTCGCCTCTGTATTAAGGATAAAAGTATCAAATCCGAAGTCTCCTCCTCGCTTAATTTGCTCATTTTTCCATTCCGAAAGGCTATAATTGAAGCGTAATGCTCCACCAATTTTCAGCATTGGCTTATCTTCTTGAGCAAAAAGCGTCGAAGTCAAAAGCAAGCACAGAGCCGTGATAAACGAACGTTTTGAAATAGTCATATTAAAAATCCCTTATAAAATCTTTCTGTTTTCGACAAAGATACCTTTATTAAGACGCATAAACAAATCTCTCATCTCCCTTTTTTTAGCTTCTCATATCGTAGTAATTCCTAATTAGAAGGTGTTCCGATTTGTGATACTTAAATAAGTTCAGAAAGTTCTCCCAATCACTCAAAAAAGTTTTCCCAGAAACTTTTTGAAATTACACGGAAAACTTTGAAAAGTTTTCGGGGAAACTTTTTTAACAAAATTAAGTCCTTCATAAAAGCTTGATAAATAGGGAATTAAAAACAGCCTGTAGCTGCACTCTGCGAGTGTTCCGATTTGTGCTATTTTGACGATGAATAAATCCCTTCGAGAAAGTGATTTGTCGTATTTAGATAATTATTTATCTTTGGCTATGAAACGGAAAAACAAGCAATAATATGAGAAAAATAAGGTCTATCTTAATACTAAGTTTGCTCTTAGCACAGCAAATAATCGCAGGACCAGTAGATGAAAAGAGAGCTAGGGCTTTCGCTTCGCAGTTCGTAGAAGTAGAGGGCGAGGCTTTGCGTTCGGCTCAAGGTTCTGCTACGGAAGAAAATCCTGCATATTATATATTTAATGATAAGGGAGATAAGGGCTTTGTCATCGTTTCTGGGGAAGATAGGCTTCCGCTCTTAATCGGTTATTCTGATGAAGGGCAGATTGACGCAAAGCATTTGCCCATACAATTAAAAGCCCTTTTGGAGCAATATGGCAAGCGTGTCGCAGAGATTAGACAAACGCCTGATAATGGAGCGTTTAGAAGTCAAAAGGTTTTTATGCACAAGCCTAGGGTTATTGTTAAAGCTTTGACTAAATCTAAATGGGGACAGCGTGAACCTTTTAATGAGCTTTGCCCTGAGATTACGGACGGACAGCAAGCCGTTACGGGTTGCGTTGCGACGGCTGTGGCTCAAGTAATGTATTATCACAAGTGGCCAAAGAAAGGGCAAGGCAGTCATTCTTATACGCCCAAAAGATATGGCAAGAAACTCTCTTCAGACTTCTCGCAGCATACTTATCAATGGAATTTGATGAAAGATGAGTATGAGCTAAAATGGGTGCCAGACCCTAATAGACCAAATTGGCAGATAAAAAAGCCTGTCTATAGCCAAGAAGAGGGCAAGGCTATTGGTCGCTTATTTTATGATGTCGGTGTTTCGGTAGATATGGATTTCGGTATTGGGACAAGTGGAACGCCAGTGGAGCTTGCCCTTACTGCACTAAAGGATTACTTTGACTACACAACACGTTTCTTAAATCAAAGTGAAAGCCAAGAAAATCAATTTCTCCAAACTATTAAGCAAGAGCTTGAGGCACAACGTCCTATAATCCTTAGCGGTTATGGTTCAGGGGGCGGGCACGCTTGGGTGATTGACGGCTATGATGAAAATGATTATTTGCATTGTAATTGGGGTTGGACAGGGAGTTCAGACGGTTTCTTTAGCCTTAGTCTGATGAATCCTGATGCTCTTGGCACAGGTGGTGGTGCAGGGAATTTTAATAATGGGCAAGGACTTTTGATTGCTATTCCAAATAAAGAAGGTGCTAACAACGAGCTAGCTGAAGAACTTCCCCTAGCTTTTGGAGATGAAGCAGGGCTAAGCCTTGAGATGCCTAATGGCACAAATAAAAATAATTATTTTGAATTCAAGTTAAATGCCTTTTTTAACCAATCTAAAGAAGCTTTTAACTCTGTGATTGGGGTTGGAATTTACAAGACAGATAAGAGTTTTATAGACATTGTTAAAGAGTTTAAAGTTGATATTAAAGCTAGTTCGGGCAGTCAGTATTTTGGGCAAAGTGTTACGCTCTTTGAAACGCTGGCTAAGTATCAAGACGGAGATTATCTCCTTCGTCCGCTCTTCAAAGCTAATGGCTCAGATAAATGGAAGCCAATTAAGAAGGGCAATACCTTAACGATACAAATCCAAAATGGTTCTGTAGGTATTGTGAGTGATAGTCATATCCTCCGCTTTCGGCACGTAATGATGCCTCGTGAAGATGTGCAAGCTTATACGAATACTACAGGGCGAGCGACGATTGAAGTGGAGAACTTGTCAAGCAGATATGTCGAGGCTAAGCTGGGTATTAAGCTGACAAATCTTGCCTCTAAGAAGGATTATAAGAAGAAATTAGAGGAGGTTCGTCTGCCTGCCTTTAGCAAATCCGTGCTGCAGCCTAAGTACAAACTCTCGGACTTAAATCTCCCTGCAGGGGATTATGCAGTGAGCTTTGAGCTGTATTGTTTGGAAAAGAGTGGAAATCAACAGACAGAGGTTAAGAAGGATATTGAAAACTCTTTTGGTACTTTCCAAATCAAAGTGCTTGACGCCCAAACTTTGCCTAAG
>PDWI01006191.1_pt1 | contig 16682 bp, 13 predicted proteins | sample 1430891 | NCBI WGS metagenome assembly PDWI01 (sample SAMN01162508, study PRJNA174530) | Oral metagenome, whole genome shotgun sequencing project. | biome: Marine environment; feature: Marine mammal; material: Swab sample of the gingival sulcus; isolation source: swab sample of gingival sulcus...
CATGCTAAGCTGCAATTATCTCAATGAACCGCCGTATACGGATCCGTACGTACGGTGGTGTGGGAGGTGGCAGCAGTAATGCTGCTACCTACCCGATTGTTTTTTTGTATTTTTCCGGGCTGACAGTAGCGCCAAGTGTTGCACTCATTGCGATTAGCGGTGAGGATACGCTAACTCATTCAGACGTCCACGGGAGTTTACGGTGAAGGTGTTGGTAACAGGGGGAGCAGGCTATATCGGCAGTCACACTTGTGTGCAATTGGCCGCCGCAGGCGTTACCCCGATTATTTTCGATAACTTCAGCAACAGCAGCGATAAAGTACTGGCGCGTTTAGCACAGATCATCGGTGCGGCGCCCCCCTGTATTCGCGGCGATATTCGCAACAGTGCTGATCTCAAGGCAGTCTTTGATGAAAACACTATCGACGCGGTGATTCATTTCGCGGGTTTGAAAGCGGTGGGTGAATCTGTAGAAAAACCGCTGGAATACTACGATAACAACGTCAACGGCTCGCTGGTACTCGCCGCTGCTATGGCCGAGGCGGGGGTGAAAAAGCTGATTTTCAGTTCTTCTGCGACTGTCTATGGTGATCCGCAAGAAATACCGATCAGCGAACGGGCGCCCGTTGGGGGTACGACAAACCCTTACGGCACCAGCAAGCTTATGGTAGAGCAGTGTCTTGCGGATTTGCAGAAATCAGACCCGGCTTGGAGCATTACCCTGCTGCGTTATTTTAATCCGGTGGGTGCCCACGTCAGCGGTCTGATCGGTGAGGATCCGCGCGGCATCCCCAATAATTTGATGCCTTTTGTTTCGCAGGTCGCCGTAGGGCGACGCGAGCAGCTGTCCGTGTTTGGTGGTGATTACCCCACACCCGATGGCACTGGGGTGCGCGATTTTATCCATGTTGAAGATCTGGTAGCCGGACATTTGGCAGCGCTCGAACACGCCTGTAGCAGACCGGGCTTACATGTTTACAATCTCGGTACCGGGCGCGGCCACAGTGTGCTGGAAATGGTGGCGGCGTTCGAGAAAAACAGTGGCAGAGAAGTGCCTTATAAAATCTGTCCGCGCCGTGAGGGCGATGTGGCGGTATGCTGGGCCGATCCGCACAAGGCAGAACGGGAACTGCACTGGCGAGCCACTAAAAATCTGGATGAAATGGTTAGTGATGCCTGGCGCTGGCAACTAAACAATCCTCGCGGTTATGACGCATAGGTAAAACAATAATGACCATCAGTGTCTTTGATTTATTCAAAATCGGCATTGGCCCGTCCAGTTCCCACACTGTTGGCCCGATGAAAGCGGCGCGCGAGTTTGCCCTGGGGCTTGTGGATGATGGTCTGTTGGAAAAGACGACGCGTGTTTGTGCGCAGATGTTCGGTTCGCTGGCCGCAACGGGTGTAGGTCATGGTACCCGTAGTGCGGTAGTCATGGGTTTGGAGGCGGAGTCGCCAGAGACTATTGATGTCAGTGTTATGCCACTTCGCGCAAAGGCTATTTTTGACGGTCATGGTTTGCGTTTGGCGGGAATAAAGCCCATTCAATTTACGGTAAAAACCGATCTGTTACTGAAACGTAAAGATGAGCTGCCATATCACCCCAACGGTATGCGTTTTTACGCCTACGACGATGCGGACAATGAGCTGGTCATGCGCGAGTATTACTCTGTGGGTTGGAGCTTGTGCAAGAGCAATACGCCGTTAGCTATCCCTTTGCATCGGGCGCTGAGTTACTTGAACTATGTGAAAAGCATAATAAGACCGTACCTGAATTAATGTTAGCGAATGAAACCCTATGGCGCGATGAAGCACAAACCCGAGCCGGTTTGTTGGCGATTTGGCAGGTTATGCAGGATTCGATTACCACCGGTATCGCCGCCGATGGAGTACTGCCCGGTGGTTTGAATGTGCGTCGTCGCGCTGCTTATTTGCACCGTCAATTATTGGAGCGCCCCGAGCAATCACTTACCGACCCGTTGACCGTGCTCGATTGGGTAACGCTGTACGCCCTGGCCGTCAATGAAGAGAACGCCGCAGGGGGGCGCATGGTAACTGCACCCACCAACGGCGCGGCGGGCATTATTCCTGCGGTGCTCAGTTACTATCTGCGTTTTGTGCCCGGCGCTGACGACGACGGTATCGTGGACTTTTTATTAACCGCTGGGGCCATAGGCATTTTGTACAAAAAAAACGCGTCTATCAGTGGGGCGGAAGTGGGTTGTCAAGGCGAAGTGGGTTCAGCCTGTTCTATGGCTGCGGGTGCGCTGACACAGGTTTTGGGTGGCACTTATCGGCAGGTAGAAAATGCCGCAGAAATTGCTATGGAGCACAATCTGGGTTTAACCTGCGACCCCGTGGGTGGTCTGGTACAGGTACCCTGTATTGAGCGCAATGCCATGGCTTCGATCAAAGCCATTCACGCTGCGCGTATGGCACTGCGTGGCGATGGTGAACATTTTGTGTCGCTGGATAAAGTCATTCGCACCATGCGCGAAACCGGTCGAGACATGCAGGATAAATACAAAGAAACCGCCCGCGGCGGACTGGCGGTCAATGTGGTGGAAGTGCCGGTGAATATTGTGGAGTGTTAGAACACCATCACACAACTGGCGCTGCTACAACACTATACAGCGATTGCGCTGTTCCTTGGCTTTGTACAGCGCCTGGTCGGCACGTTTAAACACGGAGTCTGGCGTGTCGTCCTGAGTAAATTGGGTAAGCCCCGCAGATACCGTGATTGCGATGGGTTTGTCTTCGTAGTGAAATGACGATTCCTCTATGTGTTTGCGCACCTTATTCGCCATGGTCAGCGCTTCATTGGCACTGGTTTCCGGCAGTAAGCCCACAAACTCTTCACCGCCGTAACGGGCGACAAAGTCGGTGGCGCGGGTGGCGCGCTGGAAAATACTGGCGATGGCTTGCAGGGCCTTATCGCCCGCGGCGTGGCCATAGCTGTCATTGATACGCTTGAACCAGTCAATATCCCACACTACCAGCGTCACCGGTTTGCCATAGCGTTTGAAACGGGCAAATTCCTTGTCGATAGCATCATCAAATGCGTGGCGATTCCATATGCCGGTCAGTGCATCTTTGAGTGCCAGCTCGCGGGATTTTGCAATGGCTGCGCGCAGTGCCTGTGCCTCCTGTTCCATGGTGTGCAGGCGGTGTGAGAGCTGTTCGATTTCTTCGCTGGCACGGGCGTAGCGATCGAGGTCAGCTTGACGGTAGTCGTCCACCTGATCGGCCAGTTCCGACAAACGCTCCGCCAATTGATCTTTTAATTCGTCGAGGGAATTTGCCCCGGCGACGTGACTGGCAATGCCGCTGACTTGGGCTTCAACCTTTTTTCCCAGTGCCTGACGCTCTTCAAAAGCGGTTTTTTCGTCGATGCGCGAATCGCGTATATGTTCGTCCAGCGCTTCAATTTGTTTGGCCAGATTTTGTAAAAATTCGCCGTATTCGGCTTTGTCGGCAATGACCTGATTGCCAAGTGCGTTGATGATGTCGGCCAAGTGTTCGACGATGTCGGGAAGTTCATCGTCGCTGTTGTTGGCGGCCAGGCGAGCGCGCAGTGCATCGGACTGTTCGGCAATATCTGGTGGTAGGGATAAACGCTCCAATAAATGCATCAGCATGTCTGCGGCGCTTGTCTCGGTGCTGGCCTTTTTGTCAGATTTTTTGCCAAACAGAGAAAAACCCGATTTGCTGGCACTGTCTTTCAGTATTTCATCGAGTAATTGCCCGATATCATCTGTCAGTTTTGCCAGGTCTTTGTCATTGGCACCGTGGGCCTGCTTAATCAGGTTTTTAACGCGGGCGCGAAAGGCTTTTGGCGGGTCAAAACGGGTGAGCAGGCGGGCGAGGGGTTCTCCGGGTTCGCGCTTTGCGCTGGCCCCATCGCTGCGCGCTTCTTCCATACCTAAAATGGCTTCTTCAATGCCCGTCAGCAGGGTGTTGAGTTGCGCGCTGTTAGAGCCTTTGCGCAGCGCCTCTCTCAGTTTTTTAATTTGCTGATCGAGGTTTTTATCCAGTCCCTGTGACGCCAGAGCCAAACGCCCCAGACCTTTTTCCAGGACACTTTGATACTGTTCCTGTTGTTCCTTGGCCTGTAGCGCCTGATAGTATTTTTCTTTCCATTGCTCTAGTTTTTTTAAGGTGCTGTCTTTGGACATCCGCAGTTCCGTGTGTTGCCGTGTTAATCGTAGTACGCTCGATTAGCAGCCTGTTAGAGCAGTCGGCACAATTTCACCAGAACATTGAGCCTGCGTTTGGCATCGGCCACATAGGGGTTTGCTGTATCCCAGGCGTAACCTGCCAAAATCGAGCTGATCATTTGTTTGATCGTGTTTTCTTTTTCAGGAAAGAATACTACGTCCTGAAAGCTCTGATCATACCAAGCGGTGACGTAGACCTTAAAGGTTTCGATACCGATTTGTAGCGGTTTTACAAAGTCGTTATCCCAGTCTACGGCTTCCCCCTGCAGCTGTTTGTCGAGGGTTTTGGCGGCAAGGCTCGCCGAATGCAGTGCGATAGTGACGCCTGAGGAAAACACCGGATCCAGGAACTCGCCCGCATTGCCCAGCAGGGCGAAGCCCTTGCCGCACAGGCTCGATACTGAAGCGGAGTAGCCGCTGATCTGGCGCACAGGGGCGATAATCTTCGCATCACTGAGCAAGTCGGACAAACGCGCTTCGGCGTTCAGGAAGTGCCTTAAAATGGCCTCGTTGTCATCATCAAAGCCCTCAAAGTAGTGCTTTTCAGCGACAACCCCCACAGAGGCGGTGCCATCGGCAAAGGGGATAAGCCAGTACCAGATGTCCCTGTCTTTGGGATGAACACAGATAAGAATTTTATTGCGATCGTAATCAGGGTCGTGGATATTGTCTTGCACGTGGGTAAACACGGATTGACGCACCGGGAAGTCCGAGGGTTTGTCCAGTTTGAGCAGACGCGGCAGAACGCGGCCAAAACCGCTGGCGTCCAGGATAAAGCGCGCTGTCAGACTGTGCTTCGCGCCATCCTCGTTTTGGTAGTGAACGGTTGGGCTGTCATCGTCGAGTTCCAGTGCGGTAACGGTGTTGCCGTAGCGAATATCCGCGCCCTGGCGCGCGGCCTCATCGGCGAGAATTTTGTCAAACTGGGCGCGTTTGACCTGAAACGTCGTGCCGTGCCCGGCAGTGAATTTGTCGCGAAAATCAAACTCGCTGGTGGCACCATCGCAGTGGAAGGCCGCGCCGTTTTTGTGCTGAAAACCAGCCGCAGCGACGGCATTCAGCATATCGGCCTCTTCGAGATAGGCCATGCACTGCGGCAGCAGGCTCTCGCCGATGGAGAAGCGGGGGAAGTGCTCACGTTCCAGCACCACAACCTGATAGCCTTTTTGTACCAGTAGCGCCGCGGCGACAGCGCCAGAGGGGCCCGCGCCAATGATGACAATATCGGTAGATTCCATACGCTGAGCGCCTTTTGAGAAAAATGAAGATGCGTTCGTAAAAGCATAGCACTGTGTTGTTTAAAAGCCAGCTCCTGCCGGGGGTTTTATCGGTATATTGTCCGAGAAAGCCCCGTTTGTGTTGCCAAGAGCAAGCGTCGCGTTTTGTGGCGTATTGGTCGCAGTAAAGAGCTGCAATGGGGTTTGTTATGATAAGGTTGTGTTTGTTGGGGTGCGGCATCAGCGCCAGGCGGAGAGTAAGCGGAATATGCAAAACGTCTTGAGAAAAACAGGCTTGCCGGTGCTGGTGTTGCTGCTGGCGGCGTTGCTGGTATGGTGGATGCTGATCAACAAGAAACCACCGAGCACGCATGCGTCGAAGCCATTGGCGCCGATTGTGGCGCTGCAACAGGTAGTCCTGGGTGATGTACCCGTGCCGGTTTATACGCGCGGTGTCGTTGCGGCAAAGCGTCAGATCAATCTGGTCTCCGAGGTTTCCGGCCAGGTTGAGACGGTGTCTCCTTACCTGGTTGCGGGGGGGCTGGTGTCCGCGGGCACCGAACTGGTGCGCATCGATCCATTGAAATATGAAGTGGCGGTGGCGGAGGCTGAGGCCGGTGTCGCCTCGGCGCAACTGGCACTGAAAGAAGCGGCGGTGTTGCTGAAAAAAGCGGCTATCAAGGAAGCCAAGGCCAACTTAAAGGCGGCGGAGGCTCGTTTGCGTCGGGCAAAAGACAGTCTGGCGAATACCGTGGTGGTCGCTCCCTATGACGTTGTCGTCGATGCGAAATACACCGACCAGGGGCAATACGTGACTGCGGGAGCAGCGCTGACCCGTTTAATTGACAGTTCGGTATTGGAAGTGCGCCTGCCTTTGCTGTCGGCTGATGTGCCCTTTGTAAAAGTGGGCGAAAAGGATAACGGCGATTGGTACACGGTTACCCTGACGGCGCGACAGGGAGCCGCGCAGTTGAGTTGGCTCGCAAAGCTGGTACGCAAGGAGCAACGCGTCGATGCCGCTACTCAGGTTTCCTATGTGGTGGCCGAGGTGGAGCAGCCTTACAGTACGAAACGCCATCGGCAGGCACTGCCCGTGGGGCAGTTCGTCACCGCAATCATAAACAACAGTACCATTCCCAACGCCGTAAGCCTGCCGCGAACAGCCCTGCACGAAGGGCAGTTTGTGTTTGTGTATGAGCAGGGCAGATTGAAGCGGGTCGATGTGGCTGTGCTGCGCGCTGCGGGTGATGAAATTATCGTTAATAAGGGTTTGAGAACAGGCGATAAGGTGGTGATTTCACGCCTGAGTTTCATGGTCAACGGCATGGAAGTGCGCGCCGATGAAAGCTGATAAGGTGATCGAGCGCGGCGTCATTGCGTGGATGGCAGACAACCCAGTCGCTGCAAATTTGCTGATGATCATTGTGATGGCCGGTGGTTTGGCGGCCATTATTGGCATCGAAAAAGAAGTCTTTCCCACGTTTCCCACGGAAACGGTGTCCGTCGTTGTGCCGTATCCCGGTAGCTCGCCTGAAGAAGTAGAGCAGGGCATTGTGCTGCGCGTCGAAGAAGCCGTGCAGGATGTGGTGGGTATTAAAAAGATCACCTCCCAGGCCAGGGAAGGCGTTGGTGCTGTCCATATTAACATGCACCCCGGCACCGAGATGAACGCGGCGCTTGCGAAAATCAAAAACCGTATCGATGGCATCAGCTCGTTCCCCGTCGATGCGGAACAGCCGGTGGTGGATGTGGCGCAGTGGCGGATGCGTGCCATGCGCCTGTCCTTGTTTGGTGATTTAACCGAGCGACAGTTTAAAGAGCTGGCGGATGAGCTGCGCGATGAATTGCTGGCGCTGCCGGATGTTACCCAAGTCACTATTGATGGTGTGCGCAAGTATGAGATTGTAATTGATGTATCTGAAAATGCGCTGGAACAGTACGGCTTAACCTTTGAGCAGGTGGCGATGGCGGTGCGCAAGCGTTCTCAGGATTTACCCGGCGGCAAGTTGCGGACATCAGAAGGCGCGATTACCCTGCGCTCGGTCAGCCAGGCCTACACCGGCGAAGAGTTTGCCGATATCACTGTGTTGAGTCGTGCAGATGGTACGCGTATTCGCCTGGGTGATATTGCCACGGTGCGTGATGGTTTTGATGAGCAGGCCACCTTAAGTCGCGTAAACGCTAAGCCCGCTGTAACCTTGTCCGCCTATCAGGTGGAAGGGCAGGACGTGCTGGCCATGACCGAGGCTCTGCGTCAGTGGGCCGCACAAAAACAGGGCGATTTACCGCCAGGTGTGGAATTGGTCGTTTGGTCCGACCGCAGTGTCATCTTGAACGGACGTATCAATTTAATGCTCAAGAGCGCTGTTCAAGGTGCAATACTGGTGGTGCTCACGCTTGCTTTATTTCTGGATTTGTCACTTGCGTTTTGGGTCATTCTCGGTGTGCCTTTTGCCTTTTTGGGTTCGCTGCTGGCGATTTATGCCCTGGATCTGGCCGTGTCCATCAATGTGATCTCGGTGTTTGGTTTTATTCTGGTGCTCGGTATGTTGGTAGACGATGGCATTGTCACCGCAGAGTCAGCCTATGTGCACCTGGAGCGGGAGCGCGATGGTGTAGGCAGTATTGTGCGCGGGGTAAAGCGGGTTACCGTGGCCACGGTATTCGGTGTGGCGACCACCATTGTCGCGTTTTTACCCGCCCTGTACTTAGACACGGGTATGGCGCGGTTTATGCCGCAGATCGTGTCCGTTGTGGCTTTTTGTTTGTTGTTCTCACTGCTTGAAACCAAGCTTATTCTGCCCGCGCATTTACGCCATATTAAAATTGCGCCGCCGCGTGATGACAACTCTTTGAAGTCCCGTTTTCTGCGTGTACAGCGCCGCTGTGCCAACGGATTCCAAGGTTTTGCCAGACATCGCTATCAGCCCTTGCTTAAAAAAGCGGTGCGCAATCGCTATCTCACCGTGGCGCTGTTTATTGGTGGTTTGTTGATCTGTTTGGCTCTGGTGCCTTCGGGTATTGTGCGTATGGTGTTTTTACCCAATGTGCCATCAGATAATATTTTTATAAATTTGACCATGCCCCAGGGCACGCCCTGGCAGACGACGCATGAGTACAGTCTTCGCATTGAAAATGCTATTCGCGCAGTGGATGAGCGCTACGCCAAAGAGATGGGTAGCAGCGAGGGCGTAGTAAAAGAAATAATGACCTACAGCACAAATGACACCGAATCATTGGTGCTGACGGAGCTTATTCCCAGCGAGCAGCGCAGTGTTTCCTCGGTGCAGTTAGCGCAGTGGATTCGCGAAGCCGTGGGCGAATTGTCCGGTGTGCAAAGTTTGACTTTTAACGCCAACGCAGGCTCCGGCAGCGCACCAATTGATGTGCAGTTACAAGGTGAAAACCTGGCTCAGATGCGCGCTGCGGCGGAGGAGTTAAAACGCGCTATTGCCGACTTTGACGGTGTCAGCGATGTGCGCGACAGTTTCGATGCGGGCGGGCCGGAACTCGATATTCAGCTTACCGAGCAGGGTGATGCCATGGGCCTGGGGCAGGTGGACTTGGCGCGTCAGGTACGCCAGGCATTTTTTGGCGCCGAAGTGCAACGTGTTCAACGCGGTCGCCACGAGGTGCGTGTGTATGTGCGTTTGCCCTTGGCTGATCGCGAGTCCTTAGCGGCGCTGCGCTCATTGTGGATTGCCACGCCCTCTGGCGAGCGTGTGCCCTTTGATGTGGTCGGTAGAGCGGTGGGGTACAGCGGTGTCAGCGTGATTCAACGGGTCGATCGCCAGCGCGTGGTCAATGTGCGCGCCGATGTGAACAAGGCCGTGGCGGAGCCTGGCGAGATCAACAGAGTTCTTCGCAGTGAACTCGTCCCAGAAATATTGGCAAAGTATCCCAGTGTGTCGTTCAGCCTAAGTGGTGAGGCTGAGGAACAAGCTGAAATAACCGACACGCTGAAATGGGGTTTTATCGCCATTATGTTGATGATTTATACAACGCTTGCTATTCCACTTAAAAGCTACACCCAGCCGCTGATTATCATGGTGGTGATACCCTTTGGTATTGTCGGCGCAGTTTTGGGGCATTTAATACTTGGCGCGGATCTCAGTATTTTGTCCATCGTGGGTATTATGGGACTTACCGGTATCGTGGTGAACGATTCGCTGGTGCTGGTCGACAGTGTGAATCATCATCTAAAAGAAAACAGCGACAGTTGGCAAAAGAGTGTGATCGATGCTGCCACGCGGCGTTTTCGCCCCGTGGTATTGACCTCTATCACTACCTTTGTGGGCTTGTTGCCTATTCAATTAGAAACCGCTATTCAAGCGCAGTTCGTTAAGCCCATGGCGACCTCAGTGGCTTTTGGCGTGCTGTTTGCCACCTTTGTGACCTTATTATTGGTGCCGTGTTTGTATTTTATCGGGCAGGATTTGCGTGCATTTTGGATGGGGGACAACAACCCGTCTACTGATGATGCGCTGCTTTCTTAACGGCTAGTGTGTGGCGAGGGCAAGGACGAGGGCGGCGAGGTTGTCCCAGGGTTTGCCATCAGCAAAGCCTTTGATGCTGCCGTCGGCGGCGCTGGCGAGTTCGTTGAGTTTCGACAGGCTTTGGGTGTTGTGGCGAGTGAGCGCCTGGTTTAACAGGCGCGCTTTGCTGTCCCAGATACGCAGAGAGCGGTAGAGGGATGTTGGGTCTTGCCCCCGGTTTTTGGCATCCTGCAATTGCAGCAGAATTTGAATTTCCCGTGCCAGAGCCCACAGCACTACCGCACTGGCGGTGCCTTCCCCGCGCAGGCCGTTTAACATGCGCAGCGCATCTTCGGCGCGGCCGCTTAAGCTGGCGTCAACCATGCCGAACACATCGTAACGGGCGCTGCTGCCCACGCTGGCCGACACCGTGGCGGCGCTGACCTGGCCATCTTCGCACAACAGTTTCAGCTTTTCGATTTCCTGGGCGGCCGCTAATAAATTGCCCTCCACCTGGTGCTGCAATAAAGCCAGCGCTTCGTCATCAATGGTAAGCCCCGCCTGTTTGCCACGCTGCCGCAACCAGCCCGGCAGTTGGCCGGGGCTTATGGGCCACACCTGCACAATAACGCCGGCCTTATCCAACGCTTTAAACCATTTGCTGTTGGTGCTGGCTTTGTCGATTTTGCCGGCGATAATCAGCAATACGTCATCGCCAGCGATGTCCAGATAGTCCTGCAGCGCTTTGCCGCCCTCGCGCCCAGGCTTACCCGAGGGCAGCTGAAGTTCAATTAATTTGCGATCACCAAACAGCGACATATTCGCAGCCGAGGACAGCAGTTGTTGCCAGTTATCGGGCTTTTCAATGGTGATGCGCTCGCGCTCTGTGATGCCCGCAGCGGTGCAGGCTTTGCGCACTGCGTCGCAGGCTTCCTGTAGCAACAGAGGTTCATCACCGCTGAGCAAATAAAGTGGGGCAAGCCCTTCGTTTAACTGTCGCGGTAATTGTTCGGGGCGGGCGCGCATGGGCTATTTTTTTTCTTTTTGCTGGCCTGCGGCGTAGAACTCGATGCGCCGTATAATTTGTTGCACCAATTGATTGCGCATTTCCCGGCGCAGGATGTTAACTTCCTCCGCTTTGCCCAGCACGTTTGACGGGTCGCTGGTCATTTGCCGCACCGTGCGACCCTGGTTTTTGGGGATAATTATTTCGCCATTTTTATTTGTCACCCAGTATTGCGTGGTTAAGGTGAGCTGGTATTCCGCCGCGCGGGCACTGGTATTCAGGGTGAGATAGCGCTGGTCGAAGTGCTCGGGTTGTAAATAAACAATGTAGTTCGCCGCGCGCGGGTTTACCCAGTTAACACCATAGGCATTAAAATGCGTGCGCAATTGTTGTGCTAACTCGCTGTTGCCGGGTTTGGCAATCAGCGCCATTTGCTTCCACGCGGGATCTGCGTTGTCAAAGCCGCTGCCGCCACTGCCGCGCAGATGAAAACCACAGGCGCCAAGCAGCGCAATAATTGCAATAAGACTTAAGCGGAGCGCTTTTTTCACAGGGACTTCCTCTTTTACTTCACACGACGATATTAACCAGCTTGCCGGGTACCACGATAATTTTCTTGGGCGTCGCGCCGTCCAAGTGACGGATAACATTGTCCTGTGCCAGCGCCATCGCTTCGACTGAGGCTTTATCGGCGTCGGCGGGAACAGACATTTTCGCGCGCACTTTACCTTTTATCTGCACCACCATTTCCAGCGAATCGCGCACCAGGGCTTTTTCGTCGACTTCTGGCCAGTGTTGATCCAGTACATCGTCGCTGTTGCCAAGAGCGCCCCACAATTCCTGGCAAATATGCGGCACGATGGGTAACAGCATCAATACGGCCGCGTTTAAACCCTCTTGCTTGACCGCCAGACTTTGCGGTGCCTGGTCGAGTTTAGCCAGCTCGTTGCACAGTTCCATCACCGCGGCGATGGCGGTATTAAAGGTCTGACGGCGACCGTAGTCGTCTTTTACCTTAGCCAGGGTTTCGTGGATTTTGCGGCGCGCCGCTTTTTGTTGGTCATCCAGCGCCGCAGCGTCCAGCGCAGGCGCATCACCCGCTTCGGTAAATTCATGCACCAGGCGCCACAGTTTTTTCAAAAAGCGGTGTGCGCCTTCAACGCCCGCATCGGACCATTCCAGGGATTGTTCGGGCGGTGCTGCAAACATGCTGAACAGGCGCACGGTGTCGGCGCCGTATTTTTCAATCAGCGGCTGCGGGTCCACGGTGTTGCCTTTGGACTTGGACATTTTGGCGCCGTCTTTTAACACCATACCCTGGGTAAGCAAACGCGCAAAGGGCTCATCGGAGCTGACCAGACCTTCATCGCGCAGCAATTTGTGATAAAAACGCGCGTACAGCAGGTGCAAGATGGCGTGTTCAATGCCGCCTACATATTGATCCACCGGCGCCCAGTAGTTGGCGCTGTCATTCAGCATTGCGCCGTCTTCACGCGGGCAGGCGTAGCGCAGGTAGTACCAGGACGATTCCATAAAGGTGTCGAAGGTGTCCGTCTCGCGCTTTGCGTCGGCGCCGCATTTGGGGCAGCTTGCTTGATAGAAAGATGGCATTTTTTTAAGAGGTGAGCCTACACCTTCGAACGCTACCTCTGTGGGCAGTACCACCGGCAGGTCTGTTTCTGGCACGGGTACAGCGCCGCAGCTGTCACAGTTAATCACCGGAATCGGCGCGCCCCAGTAGCGTTGGCGAGAAACGCCCCAGTCGCGCAGGCGGAAATTCACCGTGCGTTCGCCAAGGTTTTTGCTTTCCAAATAATCCGCGATGGCGGCGAATGCGTCATTGAACTCTTTGCCGTTAAATTCGCCCGAGTTGATGGTGCGGCCTTTTTCGACAAACGCCGCCTCGTTCAAATCGCAGGGCTCATCACCTGTTGGCTCGATGACCTGAACGATGGGCAAGCCGTATTTTTGCGCAAATTCGTAGTCCCGTTGATCGTGGCCGGGTACCGACATCACCGCGCCGGAGCCGTAGGACATCAGCACAAAGTTAGCCACCCACACCGGCACAGCATCGCCAGTAATGGGGTGACGCACGGTATAGCCCGTATCTACACCGAGTTTTTCCATGGTGCTCATATCGGCTTCGGCCACTTTGATATGGCTTTGCTCTTCAATGAATGCGGCGAGCTCGGCGTTGTGCTGTGCGGCGTGCTGTGCCATTGGGTGCTGCGGCGCCACCGCCACATAGGTGACGCCCATCAGGGTGTCGGGGCGGGTGGTGTAGACTTCCAGATCATCTCCTGCGTCATTGCCAAAGCGCAGATTCACACCTTCAGAGCGGCCAATCCAGTTGCGTTGCATGATGCGCACTTTTTCCGGCCAGTGTTCCAGTTTGTCGATGTCATCCAGCAACTCCTGCGCGTAATCGGTGATACGGATAAACCACTGGTCGATCTCGCGGCGTTCCACCGGGTTGTCACAGCGCCAGCAACAGCCGTCTACCACCTGCTCATTGGCCAGTACGGTTTGGTCGGTGTCACACCAGTTCACTTCCGCTTTTTTCTTGTAGGCCAGCCCCTTATCCAGCAGGCGGGTGAAAAACCATTGCTCCCAGCGGTAATACTCGGGGTGGCAGGTGGCTATTTCGCGCTGCCAGTCCACCGCAAGCCCCATGCGTTTGAGCTGATCGCGCATGTGGTCGATATTCTGGTAGGTCCAGTCCGCCGGGGGCACATTGTTGGCGATGGCGGCATTTTCCGCAGGCAGGCCAAAGGCATCCCAGCCCATGGGTTGGAGTACGTTTTTGCCCAGCATACGCTGGTAGCGGGCGATCACATCGGAAATGGTGTAGTTGCGCACATGCCCCATATGCAGCTTGCCACTGGGATAGGGGAACATGGACAGGCAGTAAAATTTCTCACGTGATTCATCGGCCTGCACGGTATACGCGCCTTGTTCCTGCCAACGGTTCTGGGCGTTGATCTCTACACTCTGGGGTTCGTATTGCTGCTGCATGATGCCTGAAAATCTCCGTGCTGATACTGCCTGTCGATCGCGCGAGGCTGTCGACATGAAAACGGCCAATGTTAGCAGGTTTTTGGGGGCTGTGCTGGGATTTTGGGGCGAGGGCGAGGGCGAGGGCGAGGGCGAGGGCGAGGGCAGAGGCGGGGCGATTTAGTATGGCGGCGCCGTAAGGTAGCCGCCGTACTGGTGAAATTTCCGGGTTAGTACAGCGGTGCCGTAAGATGGGGATGCTGCGTGGCAGCATCCTCCACCCGAGAGCAGTTAGAGAGGATTGCCGTTAATCGTGGCGCTTACCAATTCCTGTGTAATGCCCTCATTGCCGTTAACTGTTTTCAGCAATACGCCGTGACCGACAGCCCGCCATTGGGTTTCTGTGCTGCCACCGCTGTTGGCGGTAACGGTCTTACAGGCATCGAATGTACCCCCTTCCACGGTGACGGATTCCACTCCCAGATAGCTTGTGGTGTAGCTGTGGGTGCTGGTGTTGGTGAAGGTTTGCCCGTTCTGGGTGGTTTCCGTGGTGATATTGTAACTGTGGGAGTAGCTTTCGCCAGGCTCCAGATCCCAGCGATCCAATTTGTATGCATTGAAGGTGTTGGTCACGTCGACCACCTGGGGTTGGGCGGCGACCACTTTATTGCCGTAGTAGCGCAACTGGTAAGTATTGTGCACGGTGAAATAGGAGGTCAGTTCGCTGGCAACCACGGGATTGCCGCCAGCCTGCTCGCTTACCAGGCGCATGGCCATCTGACCGTTAAACATTGCGGTGCCTTCGATGCGGTTCTCAAAGTTGTAAACTGTGTTGTAGTCCGGTGTGGTAACGCGATACCTGGATGAGACTGTGGTGCCGTTTTGGTACAGGGCGCTATTGAAGCAAACGCTGGCGTGATCGTCTGAAATGGGCGATAGATCGGTCGTTTCAAATACGGGGGCTAAGTAGAACACTTCATCGGTCCTCAGGAAGGCCAGAAGTGCGTCATTGCCAGTAAAACCCGCGGTGAACAGTCGGCAAGGCTGGTCGCTGCCGCCGCATAAGCCGCGATCGCGCTTGCGCCATTGACGAAAGGTATAACCATCCTCGGGTACGGCTACAAAGGTCTCATCAAAGAAAACATCCACAACCGAGATTTCACAGGTGTTGCCACTTGCGCAGGAAAAGTTCTCTGTTTCGGTAACGACTTTCCCGCCTTCGGGTACAGTCACTTGAATTTTGCAAGCAGCCAGCGTAACCATGGCAAGCAGTGCGAGGAATGGGAGTTTGAGCTTGAGCATGAGCATTTCCTTGGGCGATATGGCGAGCGTTGATCCGCCAGTCTCCCTCGCGGTGCTGGCAGAGTCAACCTGAGGTTTCGGTGTTTTGTCGGAGGTGGTCAGTATTTTTTTTGTGACCGCCAACAGTCGTTCTCCTCTGTTTACTGGCGTAGATTCTGCTGCTACCGAGCCCATTGTTTGTTGAGCCCAGGCCGTATGCCTGTGCATGGGCACTTTTTGTTGGGTGTCAGAGCCAGCCTTTTTTTCTTGCGATACGCGCGGCATCCACCCTGTTCGCTGCATTGAGTTTGCCGATGGCTTCCGACAAATAATTGCGCACGGTGCCCTCTGACAAAAACAAACGCTCCGCGATTTCGCGGGTTTTCAGACCCTCACTGGCAAGGCGCAGCGCTTTGCGTTCCTTGTCGCTGAGGGGGTCGGGTTCGCCCACGGCGTTAAATGCCAGCTCCGATGAAATCACTTTTTGCCCGGCCATGGCCTTGCGCAGGGCTTGTACCAGTTCCTCTGAGGGCGCTTCCTTTAAAATAAAGCCGTCTACGCCGATTTCCAGCGCGCGGCGCACATAACCCGTGCGCGAAAACGTGCTCATAATCACAATACGGGTGCCCGGGTAGCGCTGTTTGATCTGCTCGGCGAGTTCAAGCCCGGTAACTTTCGGCATTTCAATATCACTCAGCACCAGATCGACAGTCTGTGTGGCAAGCAGAGCCAGTGCCTGTTGACCGTCTTCAGCCTGGGCGACCACCTCAATGTCTGGCTCCAAATTGAGCAGCGCGCTGACCGCCCCGCATACCAGGCCTTGGTCTTCAGCTACCAGGACTTTAATCATGGGGGTGTTCTCCTGTTGTACCCACGGTTGAGAGGGGCAGGGTCGCGGTGAGGGTCGTGCCGTTGTCGTCCTGGCATATTTGCAGTTTGCCGTTCAAGTCCTGACAGCGTTTTTGCATGCCGGAAATGCCATTGCCCGCACTTATCGCGTCGGCTTTGCCATTGTCCCACACGCGAAGGCTGACGTCTTTGTCGTTGCAACACAGTTTGAGTTCAAGCTGATTGCCGTTGCTGTGCCGCAACACATTGGTGCCAGCTTCTTTGATGAGCATAATCAGAGCCGATTCCTGTGTTGGGTTCAGCGCTGCGAGGTCTATAGTAGCGCTGTCGATATGGGTATCGAAGCCCGCCGACTCCAGTAACTGGCGCAGCGTGTCAAGCTCGGCCATCAGGCCGCGTTGTTTAAGGCCCGCGACGCTTGCTCGCACCTGTGCGAGGGCTTGCCGACTGAGCTGTGCCACGCTGTGGATTTCAGCCTCTGCGTCACTGTAGTTTTTTGCCGCTATCAGTTTTTCCGCCAGTTCTGCCTTCAAGGCGATGCTGGACAGACTGTGCCCCAGTAGATCGTGCAGGTCGCGGCCGATGCGTTCGCGTTCGGCAATGGCAGTGAGTTTTTGAATGTCATCGGCGCTGCGCTGTTCGT
>PDWI01005320.1_pt1 | contig 16681 bp, 14 predicted proteins | sample 1430891 | NCBI WGS metagenome assembly PDWI01 (sample SAMN01162508, study PRJNA174530) | Oral metagenome, whole genome shotgun sequencing project. | biome: Marine environment; feature: Marine mammal; material: Swab sample of the gingival sulcus; isolation source: swab sample of gingival sulcus...
TTTTGCTCACCAGGACCACGTGTACCGATTGCTTTGCTACCGCTACTAGCACCACCTGTTTTAGATAAATTTTCATTAACACCAATTAATCTAGGTAATAAATATTTTTGCTGAGCCAGTTCGACCTGCATTTTCGCTATCGAAGACTTAGCACGTCTTGCAAAAATATCCAGTATCAACATTGTTCTATCAATTACTTTTCTACCTAGTGCATCCTCTAGGTTACGCAGCTGCACCCCTGATAACTCGACATTAAAAACTACTACATCTATGTCATTATCATCAGCAAAAATTTTAACTTCTTCAACTTTGCCTTTACCAATATATGTTGTCACTTCTATCTTGTCACGCATTTGCAATATCGAATGTTCAGGATATAAATCACATGCCTTAGCTAATTCAGCAAATTCAATCATATAATCAGCTATATAATCAGAATCAGTCCTTTTTTCAAATGTCGCTACCATAAGCGCTTTATCTATTGTTTTTTCCACTGTGCTACCTCTTTCTCTAATTTTAATCGGCAAAATCAAGCCTATATAACTTTTGGTAAAGACCATTTTTGATTTTCATAAGGTCATCATGTTTTCCTGTTTCGATAACTTTACCATTTTTAAGAACCACTATCTTATCAGCTGTATTAATTGTCGACAACCTATGTGCAATCACTAACAAAGTAAAATTAGCTTTTAATTTTTCAATCGCATCTTGAATAAGAGCCTCAGTTTCTGAATCGATACTTGAAGTGGCCTCATCCAAGATAAGCAGTGTTGGTTTATAAACAATCGCTCTAGCAAATGATATTAACTGTCTTTCACCCTCTGAAAGTTCCTTACCATCTTCTTTCAGCACATAATTATAGCCACCTTCAAGTTTTTCAATCAACTTATCAGCATTGACAATCCTAGCCGCCTCTTTAACATCTTCTAGTGTTATCGACTCGTCATACAATCTGATATTTTCCAGTATTGTGTCGGAAAATAAAAACGTATCTTGAAGTACAACCGCTATTTTCTTTCTCAAACTAAAAATATCAAAGTTTTTAATATCCTTGCCATCAAAAGTAATTTTACCATTTTCAACTTCATAAAATCTATTTATCAAGCTTATAATAGTTGACTTACCAGAACCAGTATGACCGACTAGTGCAATCGTTTTACCCTTTTCAATTCTTATGCTTACATCTCTCAGCACATCGGTAGAAGATTGTTTTTTGTTATAACTAAAGCTGACATTTTTAAACTCAATATTCTTTTCCAACTGTCTAAATTCATCGCCATTTTCTTTATTTAAAATCTCAGGTTCAGTCTTTAAAATTATGATAATTCTTTCCATACTAGCCATAGCTGATTGCAATATGCTAAACCGCGACGAAAACATATTTAGCGGTTTAAAATAGCTATAAGTATATCTGATAAAAGCAACAACTAGACCGATCTCAAGAGTTCCCTCTATCACCTTAGGTGTCGCATAAAATAATATTACCAGTGGTGTCACACCCATTATGAAAGGTAAAAACCCACTAAAAAAACTATATAATCTTACTCTTTTTTTCTCAACCCTCTTGTACTCAATATTGGTTGTTATAAAATCTTCCGAATATTCTTTTTCAGCAGTATAAAGCTGAATCAATTTCATACCAGAAATATACTCCGATAGCTTAGAATTTATCTCGGCAACTTTAAGCTTAATGTTTCGTTGCAACTTCAACAAAAATGTTCTATAAAGGAAAAGTGAAAATATATGTATCGGTAGTAACAAAATTGACACGATTGCCAGTTTTACATTAAGGTAAAACATCATAATTACTATCCCAATCACTAATGCTAAATCCTTTATACCATTTAAAAGCACACCTGTGTACATAGTATGAATATTTTTAACGTCATTTGTTGTTCGAGTAACTAACCTACCAATCGGATTTCGCTCAAAATAAGCAATATCCATTTTCATGATATGATTAAATATCTTTACTCTAAGGTCATAGATAATTCTTTGTCCAACAATATTTCTAATAATGGCACTTAAATATTGTAAAAGGAAGAGTAAAATCAATAATAAAGCAAATATTATAAATATACTATACAGATTGTGTTTATTAGCAGTAATAATAGCATTGACAAAATTATCATCAGCCTTATTAATGAAAACAGGTCGACCATCAACCATCACATAATACTTATCATCAGAATAAACTAAAAGAGTTTTTTTGTCGATTTTCATATCTTCATTTACGAAAAAATAAGTATCATTAATCCGAACCATTCTAGTTACAGACTTTGGTTTACGATAATTATGAGTTACTGTTGAATAAAACTTGTCACCATACTTTACACCTGTAAAATCCCCATAACCTTCATAAATACCTATATGAATATCATCTTTTTGAACAATATCGTCAATCGCTACCATAATCATAAGTGGATTTAGCAGTTCAATAACTGTAATAACCGCAATCAATAAAAGCGAGATAAACATTTGAAAGGTATAAGGTTTGACATATCCTAAAAAAGTACGAAAAGGTTTGAGATTTAATTTCTCAGCCGAAATATCCACTCGACTATTCTTATTTTTAAATTTAGTCATATCTACACCTCGAGTTTAAGCATTTCTTCTTCAACACTTTGGATATCATAAAAATCCTTATACAAACCATCACGGTTGATAAGTTCATCATGGCTACCAACATCAACTAAAAAACCATCATCCATTACTAAAATTTTATCTGCGTCCTGCACAGTTGAAATTCGATGACTTATAATTATAGCAGTTTTGTTTTTAAATTCATCTTTTAAATTTTTCAAAATCTTTTGTTGAGTTTTGTTATCGAGCGAACTTAAAGCATCATCAAAAATTACAATTGGTGAATTTTTATATAAAGCCCTCGCAATATCAAGTCTTTGCTTTTGTCCACCAGAAATATTTACGCCACGTTCACCAATATGAGTATAATAATCATCACTCAATTTTCCTATTTCATCATGAATATCAGAAATCTTAGTATATTTAAAAATTTCTTCATCATTTACCGACTTTTTAAGTAGTACATTGCTCTTGATACTATCCGAAAACATTATACTATTTTGCATAGCACAAGATATATTTTGACGAAGTACTTTAAGGTCAATATCATTAATATCTACACCGTCAAAGTAAATGCTATCATTTGGTACATCTTCAAAACGCAGTAGTAAATTTATCAAAGTTGATTTACCAGCACCAGTTTTGCCCACGATACCAACTGTTTCGCCTTTCTTTATATCAAAATTTATATGTTTCAAAGTAGGTACAATTTTATTGGCATGACTAAAACTTAAATTATTAACAGTTATATTACCACTAAGTTTAGTTAGCTCACTTGGTTTTTCCGAGTTAACAATAGACGAAGTATAATCAAAAACTTGATTAACCCGCTTGATAGAAGCAACTCCACCTTGTACTATACTCACTAAAAAACCAATCGCCATAAACGGCCAAACTAATTTTCGAACATAGTCAAGTAATGCAACAAAGCTACCTACTGTCAAAGTGTCATTAAAAACAGCACTACCACCAATGTAAATAGCTAACGTCATAGTAAACAACGACACAGACCTAATCATCGGTTCCATCAAACCATATATTTTAACAACTGACATATTTTTACTATACAATATCTTGCTTTCTCTAGCAAAAATTCGGCTTACTTCAAATTCTTTGGCATAAGATTTTACAGTTCTTATCCCGCTGAAAAATTCACGCGACTTTTCACTAACTTTACCAAATTGAACATTCCTTGCATACATCACCTTTTCAAGCAGTGGTGCACCGGACACAGTAAGCACTGCAATAACAAGAAGTGGCGAAACCGATAGCAAAGTAATTCTCATATCAATCGTATTAAACATAAGTATAATTATAAAAATACTCATAAATATCGAATCAACAAAGGTAATTATCCCATCAGTAAAAAGCGAAGCAATTGACTTGATGTCATTTGTAGCCCTTGCCATTAAATCACCTGTTTTATTATTGGTATAAAATTCCATATCAAGACTTTCCAAATGCTTAAAATAGTCTGTCCTAAGTGAAAATTCAAGGTTCACTACCGACCTATTTAGCATATATCTCATTAAAAATCTGAACAAAAATACTAATAATTCAATAAATAAAATTAAAATTACAATATCAAAAATATCCTTGCTAGTTACATGCAAACTATTGAATTTATCAATACATCTGCCAATAAGTAGAGGTACAAAAGTTTGCAATACATCAGTTACCAATAGACAAAGTATGCCAAGTAACAAAATCCAGATGTTTTGTCTTATGTATTTCTTCAAATGTCTAAACAAAATAACCCCTTTTAATTTCATATATTACTGCCTATTGCTATTATAACAGAAAATAGACTAAATTTTAACATATTTTTTACACAATACTAAAAATAAACATTACATATAAACAAATACCAATTCGATACATAATTTTCAGCTACTCTTGTATTGTAATTTTATAAATCATATACGATGATGCAAAAATTATTACATAACCAATCAAACTAAAATAATCGGGTAAAAGCCCAAAGAATATTAATTCTAATATTCCCGAAAATACCACACCACTATAATTATAAATTGACACTTCCTTCGCCTTCGCATACTTATAAGCAAAAGTCACGCCATACTGACCAATTGCTGCAAATATACCCGCCATCGTCAATAACAACATATCCTGTACAGACATCGCTTTAAAATTAAACAAGACAACTGGTAGCAGCACTACTGTACTAAAAGCCGAAAAGAAAAATACAACCATATGTGAATTTTCAGTTTTACCAAGTACCCGTAAAGACATATAAGCCAAAGATGCCCCACAAGCACCAATAAAAGCTAGTCCGTAATCTAAAAATGATGAAGAAAAACTCGGTCTGACAATAAAACCAACACCGATAAAAGCAATTATAATTGGTATGACATGCTCTTTATCCAGTTTTTCTTTTAAAAACACAAAACTAAAAAGCAAAACTAAAATGCTTGAAAGTCTAAATATTATACTCGCATCTGACAACATTAGGTGACTTAAAGCATAGTAATTAAGTACAATACCTACAGTTCCAAAAAATGAGCGAAATATTAACCACTTTAGATTATGTATTTTAGGCGTTTTTTCGGTATTTTTCTTTAAAATTATAAATGATATAATCATCACCGTAATTGTTCTAAATACAGCTTTTTGAATAGCTGGCACATCCGTTACCATTTTGACAAAAAGTCCCATTACAGCAAAAGCCAACGACGATAAAATCATCATAGAAATTGCGATTTTTTTCTCTCTCAATTACTCTCTCCCTATATTTTCGTACAACGCACAAAACATGGCTTAATAACATCATTATACAATAAATCAATGTTATCAAGCCATCTTTCCAATACTTTAATACAATTAAACGTATCTTTTAGCCTCTTCTTCGCCACGGAGCACTCTTAAACCACCCAAGCTTAAAGCTGACATTTCATCTTCGCCAGGGTAAATTACAACTTCACTTAAAAATTCAACACGCTCTTTTATCCAAGCAATTAAGTTTTTGTCATAAGCAAGACCACCAGTTAAGATTACTGCATCAATTTGACCTTTCAATACCGCTGCACATTTACCAATTTCTTTAGCTACTTGGTAAGCCAGTGCTTTATATATAATTTCCGCCTCTTTATTACCATCATTAATCATAGCTGTAACTTCTCTACCATCATTAGTACCAAGATAAGCTACCAAACCACCCTCGCCTTTGATTAACTTTTTGATTTCCGCTAAGCTATATTTTTTAGAATAACACAAATCTACTAATTGGTCAGCAGGAAGTCCACCACTTCGCTCAGGTGAAAACGGACCTTCGCCATCAAGTGCATTATTTACATCAATAACACGACCGTTTTTATGAGCACCAATCGAAATTCCGCCACCCATATGTGCTACAATTAAATTTAAATCTTGATAATTCTTAGCTTGCTCCTTAGCATATCTTCTAGCAACAGCTTTTTGATTAAGTGCATGGAAAATACTCTTTCTTTCAAGTAGCGACAAGCCTGAAATTCTTGCAACATCATCAATTTCGTCAACTACAACTGGGTCAACTATATAGGCATCAATACCTAAACCACCTGCAATTTCATAAGCAATGATACCACCTAAATTAGATGCGTGTTGACCAAGTACGCCCACACGTAAATCTGGTAACATATTTTCGTCTACAAGATATGTACCACCCTCGATAGGTTTTAAAAGACCACCCCTACCAACAATCGCACTTAAATCATTTATATTAATCCCTGCTTGGTTTAAAGTGTCAAGGATTACGTCTTTTCTAAAATCATATTGTTCAAAAATCGTATCATACTTTGATATTTCGTCAGATGAATGTCGTAATGTTGTTTCAAATATTTCTTTTTCATCTTCATAAACAGCAATTTTAGTTGATGTCGAACCAGGATTTATCGCTAATATTTTAAAAGTTTTCATAAACCCTCCTCTTAATTTTTAGCTGATAGCATTACTGCTAAAGCAATCGAATGTAATTTAGTTTCGTCTGAATCAGCTCTTGACGTAAGTACGACAGGAGCTTTTGCACCTAAGATAATACCAGCATTACCTGAATCTGATAAAAATGTTAATGCCTTATACAAAATATTTCCCGCCTCAATATCAGGACAAAGGATAATATCAGCATCACCAGCACCTTGATGAGTTACTCCTTTGACTTCAGCCGCCTCTTTCGATACAGCGTTATCAAGAGCGAATGGTCCTGCTACTACACAACCCTCAAACTCACCATTGTCATACATTTTAACAAGTGACTCAGCGTCAACTGTCGCTGGCATTTTCGGATTTACCTTTTCTTTAGCACACACAACAGCAACATTTGGTTTTTCTAAATCCAATGCGTGAGCCAATTCCACCGCATTATCAATAATTTTTTTCTTAGTATCAACATCTGGTGCAATATTCATTGCAGCATCAGTCACGAATAATAGTTTATGGTACTTTGCTGGGTCAAACACAGCTGTATGAGAAAGTACACTACCAGTACGAAGTCCAATTTCTTTATCAAGCACTGCTTTTAAAATTACTGATGTATCAACTAAACCTTTCATTACGATATCAGCCTCGCCCGTTGAAACTAGTGATACAGCTTTTCTTGATGCCTCAACCTTATCTGCTATATCGATAATTTCGTGCATAGAAATATCAATATTATGTTCTTTTGCAACAGCTTCGATTTTAGCCTTATCATCAACTAAAACAGCAGTTATTATACCTTTACCATAAGCTAAATCAATAGCAGAAAGCACCTCATGGTCACCAGCTAAAGCGACTGCAACCTTTTTAGGTCCACGCTCTTTTGCAATTTTAAGCATTTCAGAAAAACTACTAATCATACTTAACTTCCTCCTCATAAATCTTCACTTTTTCACTTTTATTTTTTATTCTTAAATATCCTTGATTTAATGCTTTAAGCTCATCTTCGCCTGGTTTAATCATAATAGGTGCTATAAACGAAACCATATCTTCAATATAATCTGTCACAAACTTAGCATAAGCAGCACCACCAGTAATAGCAATTACATCAACATTTCCTTTGAGTACACAAGCACTAGCACCGATTTCCTTAGCTATTTGGTATGAAAACGCCTCTAAAATCTTTTTAGCCTTATCATCACCCTTTTCAATCATTTTAATAACATCTCTTACATCATTAGTACCAAGATAATCAGTCAAACCACCCTGTCTTAAAATTTTATTTTTCATTTCTTTGTGTGTATATTTTTCACTATAACAAAGCTTTACAAGGTCGCCAGTTGGTAAAGTACCAGTTCGTTCTGGTGAAAATGGACCCATCGCATTAGCATTGTTAGTATCAATCATTTTGCCCTTTTCAATAGGTATTACCGAAATTCCACCCCCAATATGACAAACAACCATATTCATATCATTGAAATCTTTACCTAATTCTTCTGCCACAGCATAAGCAATCGCTCGTACATTTAAAGCGTGCCCCATCGATAACCTAGTAATATCAGGCATACCAGAAATTCTTGCTACATCACTAATTTCATCAACTGAAACTGGGTCAACGATGAAAGCGTCAACTCCACCCTCTTTCGCAATATAGTCAGCGATAAGTCCACCTAAATTTGATGCGTGTTGACCTTGCACACCGATTCGCATATCTTCTTTAATCTTTTCAGTTACCTTGTAAGTGCCTGATGGCATTGCTCTTAGCATACCACCACGTCCGACTACCGCCTCAAAATCTGATGGTTTATAATTTTCTTCTTCCAGCCATTTTTTAACAATATCTTTTCTAAAATCAAACTGGTCACTAATCTTTTCAAATTTTTTAAGTTCATCAGTCGAGTGAACCAACGTGTTAGTTACTATGTTTACATCATTTTCAAAAATAGCAACCTTAGTAGATGTTGAACCAGGATTGATTACTAAGACTTTATTTTTCATATAAAATATACCTCCTGTTGTTTTCCGCAGAAAATCTCTCTGTGTCTATTATGCCTTATATTGATAATAATTTCAACCTAATAGCCATTAATTATAAAATAAACAATATATTTGAAGAAAATGTTGTACAATACTAATATTTATTTAGAATGATCATTCAATATTGCCAAATAATTTTTTTCAAGCACCGCTACTCGGCACTCCAGCTAACCACTACGTGGTGGATCTTGCGTGCCTGCGAACCCACTTAGAGTGCTTTAAAAAATTCATTTGGCTAACATTGATTACAACAGCATCGTTAAAACAAATTGCATATTAATTTAGGATTAGTATTAGCATAAAAAAAAGAATTTAGTCACAAATCATAACCAAATTCTTACAAAATAATCAACATATTAAACTAAATATATTATCGTTAAATGTAAATATTTAAAACTTAAACTAAATTATTCAAACTAGTCAAAATCGCTAGACATCAAAACAATTAACTTTAACTTTGTTCTAAATAATCTAGTACACAGTATTTATAGTACTAATTTAAAAGCTCATTTGTAAATAGCTCATCAGCCTTAACATCATTTTTTAATTGACCAATTTCTTTTAACCAATCAATATTTTCCTGCCACACTTCAGACCTTTGAACCATAAATTTTTCTTCAGCTGTTTCCATAGCTGGTAAAAGAACATCTATGCTTTTAAGCTCCACATCTTTGATAAGGGGAAAATTATCTTTATTTTGCTTTTCCATTATTATATCAATCGTTTTTTGCGGATTTTGTTTCATATATTCAAAACCCTTTTGACTAGCTCGCATAAACCTTTTTAATTTATCAGAATTTTCTTTAATATTTTTATCACTCGTAACGAAAATCATCTCATACACATCTGGTACACCATAAGCTTGCGGTGAAAAGTAATTCATTTCAAAACCTTGATTTTCCAAAAATGGTATCTCATGATTTATAAGTCCACCCGAAGTTGCATCAACCTGCTTAGTTGTCATCGCATTCATAATATCAAAACCAATATCAACCAACTTAATATCATTTGCTTCTACGCCTTGCTTTTTCATCATATATTCTATCCTTGCCTTTGAAAGTTCTGTACCAGCATAGCCAATAGTTTTTCCTTTCAAATCTTTTGGACTAGTAATATTTTTTTCTTTCAATGATGAAATTACATTAAGTTCTGTTTTAGTTATCGAACCGACTGATTTAATCGGCACATTTTCATTCGCCCTTGCCAAAATTACATCTTGTAAATAATAAATCCCAAGGTCAGCCTTACCAGCAGCTGGCATCGTGATACCATCATTTGTATTAGCTGGGAATAAAATCTCAACCTCAATGTTTTCATCTTTATAATAGCCATTTTCAATCGCATCATAGATAAAACCATGAATCGCATTTGGATACCAGTCCAAAACAACCGACACCTTATCTAATTTCGCTTTGTTTTCTATTATTTTTTCAGTAGTCTTTCCACAACCTGCTAACGAAAGTAACATCGCCACAGACAACATAATTGATACTAACTTTTTCATAAAATTTCTCTCCTAAATCTTTGTTCTATAATGTATAATTTTTTTCTCCAGTAGCGATATGAACTGTACTATCACTACCGCAACAATCGACAATATAACAATCGGAGCAAATACTCCAGCACCACTAAGTTGCGACATCATTCTTTTCGAAAAATAACCAAGTCCCTGCTGGGCTCCTAACCATTCTCCTATCGCCGCACCAATTATACAAAGTGGTATCGCCATCTTCATAGCCGAAAACATATTTGGTAGTGCCGACATAATTTTCAATTTGAAAAATATATCCTTCTCACTAGCTCCAAATGACTTTAAAAGTTCAACATGCTCTTTTTTAGTATTTTTAAAACCATCATGGACACTTATCGTAATCGGAAAAAACGTTATCATAACCGCCACCATTACCTTAGACCAAATACCATAGCCAAGCCACAGTATAAAAAGCGGGGCTAAAGCTGTAATCGGAATAGTTTGCGAAATAACCACTATCGGATAAATCGCTGCCTCTATTCTATGGTCAGACTCCATAAGCATTGACAAAAGTACACCAAGCACAGTTGATATAATCAAGCTTATCAAAGTCACCCCCATCGTGTAAGGCATATGATATAAAAACAATTCTTTTCGTAATTCGTAAATTTTCAACAAGACTTGTAAAGGGCTAGGCAAGATATATGCAGCGTTTATGTACAAAGCAACAAGTTGCCACAAAACTATAAACGATATACCCGTAGCGATTGCTGGTGTTTTAGACGTGTTCTTCATCTCTTAACCGCCTTATCAACATCTGCTTTTTACTTATAACATCTGGTTCATCAAGCATCTCAATAGTTCTTGGATACCCCATATTGACAGCAATACTTTCCAGCTTAGTCAGCGGACTACCATTACACAAAAATACCTTACTTGATAAAAATAACGCCTCCTCAACATCGTGAGTTATAAATATGATAGTCTTTTGATACTTAATCCATTGTTTCGAAAGCCATTCTTGTAATTCTAGCCTAGTAAAATAATCAAGTGCACTAAAAGGCTCATCAAGCAAAAGTATATCTGCCCCTGTTAATATAGTTCTTGCAAAAGCAATCCGTTGTCTAATGCCACCAGAAAGTTCATCGGGATATTTATCAATGTACTGTAAAAGTTTCATACTCGCTAAAATTTCCTCGATTTTTTGAGTTTTTTGCTTAGCTGAAACCTTTTTTATTTCCAATGGCAAAGCTAGATTTTTACGAACTGTTGCCCATGGAAACAACAATCCTTTTTGTGGCATATAACCAATATTTTGAGCCTCTGACCTAATTTCCACACTGCCAGATAAACATTTTTCAAAACCGCAAATTAGTCTAAAAATTGTACTTTTACCACAACCACTTTTGCCCACTAAGCTAACAAATTCGCCATGTTCAATCTCAAAATTTAAATTCTCTAAAATTTTTTTACTAGCATTATACTGAAATGATACGTTATTAAATCTTAGCATAATAACCTTTCATCTCATACGCCATATCCCAAAAACCATATTCATACAAACTACAATCCTTAAAAATTTCAGCAAGCTCATCTAACTCTTTAGCAGATTTCCCCTCTGCAAACTGATTCATAGTATCAATCAGCACTTGGTTAGCCGCGGCATATTCCTCTGATGAATAAGCGCTTACCCACTCTGCAAAATAAGAATTTTTAAGAATTGTCGGATTTTGCTCAAGTACATACTTACCAATATAATAATAAGACCACGAACAAGACAAAACAGCTGCTAAAGTATAACTCTCATCGCCTTGATAAGCCTTAGTTATCATATAAGAAGTATAACTTTTGTTATTTATATCAGCTACCACGTTTTTGACTTCATCTTCTGTAATTCCAATCTTATCCATGTACTTAACATGAACATTATCCACTTCCCAACCAATTGCCGCAATTGACTTTGCTAAATTCGTCCTTAAAAGGGCATCATCAGTCTTGGATAGACCGATTGCAAACACTTTAAGATACTCCTTTATATAAATATAATCTTGCAACATATAGTATTTGAATTTCTCAATATCAAGCGACTCATCTATCATCTCTTTTATAAACGGATGAGTAAGATATTTTTGCCAAAGAAACTCGTTTTCCTTATAAAGCCTATCTGTAAATTTCATAATCCTCCTAAAAATTTTTTCGCACTAAAAAAAGTCCTCTTATTTTTACGCATGCTAAGAGAACTTCAATCAAACTACTTCCTTACGTCGGTACTAACCGAATCAAGTTAAACCCAAATCATTCTAGTCAAGCAAAACTGCATCAAACTTCAAAATATCATTTAACACTATCTTGTAGTTTATCAGAACAATCTGAGATAAAGGGTATAATCTCAGCCAAATGGCACCCCTAGCAAATATGTCTACAAACGATAATAACATAAATAATTAAAAACTTCAACAGCTTTTTTAAGAGCTATATTAACAAAATTTTAATAATATAAATCCAATAACAATCCGTTTTTTGGTCATCTTATAAATAATATAACTTGCAATATCATAAATTTTAACATAAAATATACCTATACAAAATTTTAATAAACAAAAGGAGAATAAAGATGGCTATCTTTTTTATCATAGTAATTATTTTTTCAGCAATATTAAATATGATTGCTGATATATTTTTGGTCAGCGGTAAAGATTATAAAACCAGTAAGCAAAGTACAGTTGATATTATCAACAAAACAAAAGATAAACACATCTACTTATCTGCTAAACTTGGCGTAATTGCAATCCCCATGTGGATGAGTGTAATCTACTTTTTAAGTTATATCAAATCCAATATTGGAACAATACTTATTATAATCTATGCAATGTATATAGCAACAATAACAGTCTTTCATGTAATGTGCTCCAATGTCTTCTTACTATACAAATACAGTAACAAAGGCGAGCAAAAACTAAAAAAACTACTCATCTATTATGCTATCCCCTGTGTTGTTTTATCGACAGCTTATTCATCAATAATGTTATACTTAGGCATTAATAGTACATTACACTTAAACGTACTACATTATTTAACACTACCAATATGTTCTAGTTTACTAATCCAAGTTATACTTGGTAACACAATCAAAATAAAACATTTTGATTCAATATCTGGAACAGTTAGCATGCTTGTAACAATGCTATCTACTGTACACATTATTATCAGCAATTTTAATATCATTTTATAGTTATTTAAGCTAAAATTTATCTTAAATTATTTTATTTTTGAACAGAATTGAGTAGAAATTTAACAAAAATAATGTTATAATTAACATCAGTTAATAGTATATTCATTAGCCAATATATTAAATTAAAACTACTGTTGTTAACAAAAAATTCAAAAAAAATATAGGAGGACTACTTTATGGAAACCACAAGACTAAACCTAGAACTTGATAGCGAAATTGAAATAGATAAGCTGCTTAGCGAAGTATATCAAGCAGTAGAAAAAGCAGGATATAATCACATCGACCAAATTTCTGGATACCTAATGTCAGGTGACCCGACCTATATCACCTCAAAATACGATGCTAGAAAAAACATAACCAAAGTCGATAGATCAGATATATTAAAGAAAGTATTAGAACAATATTTTGGGAGGGAAAATGGAAAACTTTAGAGTACATAAATCAAAACCATTAGAGGGTTCAGTTAAAGTAAACTCAGCCAAAAATGCTGTATTAAAAGTAATAGTTGCAACTTTATTAGCTGATGGCAAACACGTATTAGAAAATGTACCAAATCTTTCTGACGTTAGAGTTTTAGCCGATATCCTAAGATACATTGGCTCTGATGTCGACTATAATCCAGCTACGGGTAAAATGATAATCAACACAAAAATTGAAAGATGCAACCCACCATACGAACTAATGACCAAAATGCGTGCCTCATTCAATGTGCTTGGTGCACTTATTGCTAGACGAGGACATGCACACGTCTTTTTACCAGGCGGGTGCCAAATTGGAACTAGACCAGTCGAATTACATTTAAAGGGTCTACGTGAACTAGGCTGCGAAGTTGTGCTAGACCATGGTTGCGTACAAGCAACTGCACATACCCTCAAAGGTAAACATATGTTTTTAGACTACCCTAGTGTTGGCGCAACTGAAAACATCATGATGGCTGCTCTTTTTGCCGAAGGCGTTACTATAATTGAAAATGCAGCCCAAGAACCCGAAGTCGTTGACTTATCAAACTACCTTAACCAAATGGGGGCTAAAATAACTGGAGTCGGCACTTCAAGAATTAAAATTACTGGAGTAAAACAACTTAACCCATCTACTTATTCTGGCATACCAGACCGTATAGAAGCTGGCACATACATGATTGCTGCCGCAATCACTAGAGGTAAGATAACTATAAACAACGTAATCGTTGAACACATGATACCGATAATAAGTAAGCTAAGAGAAGCTGGCGTTAAAATAGAAACTGGCACAGATTACATCAAAGTTGATGCCACAGGTAAACTGAACAAAATAAACATCCAGACACTACCTTACCCTGGATTTCCAACTGACCTACAATCGCAGATGCTTGCATTCATGACAACGTTAGACGGAAACAGCCAAGTTAAAGAAACAGTATTTGAAAATCGTTTGATGATTTCCAACGAATTAATTAAAATGGGCGCTCAAATTTCAGTCGAAGGAAATAGAGCATTTGTAACAGGTACAGAAAAACTTGCTGGTGCAAAAGTTGAAGCCTTAGATTTACGTTCAGGAATAGCACTTATTCTAGCTGGACTAATTGCTGAAGGTGAAACAGAAGTGTATAATATCCATCACATCGATAGAGGCTTTACTAATTTAGAAGAGAAATTCAAAGCCCTAGGTGCTGATATAATTAGAAATTAATACGAGATAAAAAAAATACAGATTATCATTTAACGATAATTTGTATTTTTTTTTAGTATTAAAAGTCTAAACAAACTAAAGCATAATACATCAACAAAACCACTAGTTTAAGCGTAACGTTTATATTTTTTTTATTTAGGGTAAAAAAATAGCACCTAGGTAAAAAACTTATTTATCCTAAATTATTAACCACTAGCTATAAAATGTCGTAAATCATTTTATAAACTTTACAGTACCTGTTAAATAATTTAGGATTGAAAAAATATTATAATAAAAAGGAGACAATATGAAAAATATACTTTTATTTATAAAAAAACACCTAACCGCTTTAATTATTGTTACTATACCAGTATCACTAATTTTAGGCTACTTATTTGACACAAAATTTTTAAAACCAACTACAAGCATCATATTATTTTTAATGATATATCCAATGATGATAAATTTAAACATAAAGGATATTTTATTAGTATTCAAAAATCCTAAACCAATCTTTTGGAGTGTCATATTTAACTTTGCTTTTGTTCCATTTTTAGCCTTTGCAATTGGTAAAATATTTTTTGTGAACAACCCTATGTTAATAGTAGCATTATTATTAATCGGTTTGATACCTACCAGTGGCATGACCGCATCATGGACAGGATTAGCTGGTGGTAAAGTGCAAACATCACTTGTAATGATGGCTGTCAATTTATTATTATCCATAATAATGATACCACTTTATATGAATTTACTATTAGGTGAAGTTGTTGATACACCTACAATGAAGATTATTATGACCTTAGTTAAAGTTATACTATTACCTATGATACTAGGAAGTATTACTCGCTACTTTATAATAAAACATAAAGGAAAAACCAAACTAAAAGAATTAAAACCATTATTTGGTGGCGTTAGCTCTCTAGGGGTAATTTTAATCGTCTTGCTAGCAATTTCATTAAAAAGCAAAACTATTTTAGGTGATATAATGCTTGTAGCAAAAGTTTTGTTACCAATAGTGCTATTTTATGCCATATTACTAGTGGTAGCAATCCTGTTTACAAAATCAATGAAACCAGTTGATGATAAAATACCTTTTGTATATAGCGTAACACTTAGAAACCTAACAATAGCCTTAGGAATTTCACTAGCAAGTTTTGGTGAATCAATGGCTGTACTCCTAATAGCTTTATCGTATGTAATACAATTACCAATAGCTTCAATATATATGAAGTTATCGCAAAAAGCACTTGGCTCAAAATAAAACCCTATAATAACTCACTTAAAAGACAGCATCTAATATAGCAAAAAAATTACTGCAAGCACAATTAATTATAATAAGTGCTTGCAGTAACAATTGGATTTATATTAATAGTATATGATAATTTAAATTATAATTACTAATTTTCCTCTTGTGTAACTTTAGATGGCTTATTATTCCAATTTTTCTTTATCAAATAACTATAAACAATCGGATACAAAGTATAAATGCACATTATTAAATAAGCAATCAGAAGTAATAAATGCTCACCTTTAAAATTAGGCGATATGTATGAAGTAAGATATGATGCAATATCATAAACTGGTTGTGGCAAGTTGCCAGTATCAATAAGTCCACCCATAAGCCCAAAACCCGAAAAAATAATAAATGTACGTGCATTTAACAATGCTAAATATTTCGCCATAATAATCGCTATAACAGATATTGTTCTAAGCCATTCTAAACTATTATCTGTACTAAAACCAAAAAAATAAAATGCAGGAATAGAAAAAATCATTAAGAAGGCAACTAATTTATA
>PDWI01005536.1_pt1 | contig 16678 bp, 4 predicted proteins | sample 1430891 | NCBI WGS metagenome assembly PDWI01 (sample SAMN01162508, study PRJNA174530) | Oral metagenome, whole genome shotgun sequencing project. | biome: Marine environment; feature: Marine mammal; material: Swab sample of the gingival sulcus; isolation source: swab sample of gingival sulcus...
AATAAAAGGCAACTGGGATGGCAGTGCTTATGATATTGATTTTGAAGTAGCGATGACAGAAGCAGATTTTGGTCATTTGGTTTCAGTTGATGTCAATGGAGAAGCAATTGCCAAGGACAAGTTTAGATTTTATTATGGTGGTATCAGAACAGAAGATGCCGCTGCAATTGAGAAGTTAAAAGCTGTTAGCAAAGAAGAAGTCAAGTTAATTTTTGACGATACAACAGACAGCGGCAACGGTGGCCAAAATACAGATGATAATGGCACGATTAACGCCGATAATACAGTATTAACTTATGCTGATGGTGCAACATTGGAAATAACCAATATCGAAAAAGTAGCAGGTGCGCCGGCAACTATTGTACTTAGCTTTAATTACGATCAAGCCAGTTCAACCAAGAGCTTTTACGATAGAGCACATGATAAAATAACGGCGATTAAAATTGATGAAAAAGAAGTTTCGCTTGTCGAGGGTGCAAGCCCAAGTTATGTGATTGGCGATGGCACTTTGACTTGGTATATAGAAAACTCAAATTCAGCAGCAGTCGAATTAGATGAAAACTTTGCCAAGTATGAAACACACGGTGTCGAAATTACATTTGCCGGTGATAACACATTGGTTTTTGGTGATCCTAAGAAAAAAGACACTGAAGAAACCGATACCGACGCCGAAGAAACTGATACCGTTACACTTGATGTCGATCCTAAGATAAATGTTACTGTGACAGGGGTAGGCGAAATTATTGAAGGTACTAATGATGACAACGGTAAAGCGGTTACGGTTATGCTCGACATTGTACTAGACGAAGCGACAGCCGACGGTGATGATAGCGGTCATATTTGGAAGTATTGTGGCGTGCCAAGCGCGACAGGTCTAAGTAGATTAGTTAGCATTAAAATTGACGAGCGCAACATTGCGTTTAAAGATTCCAATGGCATTTCATCGTTTGTCTTTTCAAATAATGCCTATACCTTTAACGAGTTCGGTGATAATGATGTTGCGGCAGATTTGGTAGCAGATTTTGCTAAGCGTGATAAGCACCGCGTTGAAATTGAGTACACTGATGGTACCGTCGTCTACGAAGATGAAGGTTACGTTAAACGAACCGATTTAGATGACGATGATAATGGCAACGGCGATAATGGCAACAATGATAATGGTACGACCGGCGATACATTGGCTGATAAGTACATTATTAAAGAGGTGAAGTCGAATTGGGATAATACGGCAGTTGATATTGATTTTGAAGTAGCGATGACGGAAGCAGATTTTGGTCATTTGGTTTCAGTTGATGTCAATGGTCAAACAATTGCCAAGGATAAGTTCAGATTTTATTATGGCGGTATCAGAACGGAAGATGCCGACGCGATTGAAAAGTTAAAAGCTGTTAGCAAAGAAGATGTCAAGTTAATTTTTGACGATCAATCTGATGATACAACTAATGGCAAGATAGCCGATAAGTATCAGATTAAAGAGGTCAAGAAAAATGACTACGACGATGTGATTAACGTTAAATTCAACGAGAACATTTCAGATGATGATTATGACAAAATCGTATCTGTTACAATCAACGGCGAAAAATTTACTGATAAGACAAAGTTCAGGAATTTTTATGGTGATTTTCGCGTCTCAGGTGCAGATGTTGTTGCGGCATTCCAAAAGGTTTCACCGGCAGTTGTAGCTATCACATTTAGTGATGACAGTATTTTGAGCAATGGTAGCACTACAGAACCAGAGGTAACGGTTACAGAAATTAAAAAAGTCGTTGTCGATACGACAACTGGTACTGCTGATAAAGAGGTTATCGTAATTGCCTTTGATCAAGACTTTAGCTATCCTAATTTAGCTCAAGTCGTCAGCGTTGTAATCAATGATCAGACCTTTACTGAAGTATTGGGTCGCTCTTACTCATATGCAAAGAGTGATGTCTTAAAAGAGGTATTATATCTCGATAATGCCGCTGCGATGGCTGCGATTAAAGACACGAGCTCCGGCAAGCTAAACGTCGTGGTTAACTTTAAAGATGTTGCACCGATGACTTATCAGACAGATGTCTTTGACGAATCTGATAAATACGGTTTTGAGGGTTTTGCCGAAGATAAGTCAATTGTACAATTATCTTCTTACGAGCATTTTAAAACCAAAAAGCAGATGTTGAGCATCAAATTAGACACCAGCTTATTATCGGCAGATGCTGAAAAAGTGAAATCTGTCACTATCGAAGGTGAAACATTCAATGATTTGACCGTAACGGTGATTGGCGACAACAAAGACAAGTTTGCCGTTTACAGTGACGATTTAGCGGCCAAACTAATCGCTTTACAACAAGCCGGCAAAGACATCGATCAGTTGCCGTTTATCTTGACTTTTAGCGATGACAGTCAGTTGGCTAAAAATGCCAAGTTGGTCGATAATAATAAAATTGATTTAGCTGCCGACTTGGCAGATGGTGAGTACACCGTTAAATTCAGAGCCTACAAAGTGGGAACAGATGAACTGTCAATGATGAATGGCTACTTTGACAAGCGTGCTAAGTTAGTTGTTGAAAATGGCAAAAAGACCATCTACTTTGCGTTAACTAAATTTGCTGCAGATGCTGTTGATTTGGCTTTAGAGCAAGAGGGCAATTTGGTTTCTATGCCGGTTGAAAAGTTAAATGATGGCAAAGTTGGTCTTTATAGCAGCCCAATCGACAAATTAACCGAACGCGTTGAAATGGGCGCATTGGTTGATGCCGGTCCGTTTAGTGCCAGCGAAGGTGACATCGGTAACTGGAGCAAGTATGCCAAGGCTGATATTGAATTTGTACGTTTATCAGACGGCTTTAGCGAATTTAAATTTGAAGAAGAAGCTAGAATAGAAAAAGCCAGAAACTTAGAAAATTTAACCGAAGCATTGATTGCTAACGGCGTCGATACTGATAACGACGGCGTAATCAGCACAGCAGAACTACAAAATGCAACCGGTAAATTTGGCGAGATCTATACCGGCGACAAGAAAAACAACGTCTTAGACTTAGACGGTTATCATATTTCTGATATTAGCCTATTGAAAGATTTAGGCCCTGCTGTTAAACACATATTACTCAGAAATAACGATATTGAAGTTGTACCGGCAAATGCATTTGCCAATGCAACCGGCTTAGAAACGGTTGAGTTGAGTAATAATAAGCTGAAGCAGATTGATGTCGATGCATTTAAGGGCTTACAAAATCTTACCTTACTGAGCATGACGACCAACTCAGAGCTTAAATCATTACCAGAGGGTTTACTAGCTGGTAACAATAAGTTAGCAGAGCTTTACCTTAATGGTTGTTCATTAGAAACAATCGGCAGTGATTTGTTGAGAGGTAAGACCGAATTGAATACGTTGTTCTTGCAAGAGAACAAGCTAAAATTCTTGGCTGATGATTTCTTTGCCGATCAAAACGGCTACGCTTTGGTTGAGGTCAACTTGGCTTACAACCAGTTGGAGAATTTGCCAAGCAGTTTGGGGGCTACCAAGAACTTAAACAAACTATTGGTCAATCACAACAATATTACAGCATTACCGGATAGCATTAAAAACTTGAAAAAGCTAATGGAAGGCGATTTTTCACACAATCAAATCGCCGCCGTGCCAACTGAGTTCTTGGTCAATTTGGCTAAGTTGGCTCAATCGCACAAATACGCAGTGATGATTGACTTTACAGATAACTATATTGCACAACTTGATTTAGACGCCATTATGGCGGCTCAAACCAAGGGCAATGCTTTCCGTAAATTTAGTTTTGAACTGAATAATTTGATGACACAATTAACAGAGGCAGACAAACAAAAACTGACTGCACTTGGTATTAACTTTGATGGTTATTCACACAAATTTACACCGCAAAAGACCAATGCTGAATTAAAAGCAGAGGGCGTCGCCGGTCAAATTAAGTTAACACAGACCTTTGATGTTGCAGAATTATACTTGTGGGATGACGTCAACTATTTCATCGAATATCACGATAGTGCAGCATTTACAAAATACTTAGAGACGCAATACAAAATTCACAAAAAGCCAACGCGTGAAGCTAATCTCAAAGCGGTCTTAGAGGCCAATAACATCAATTGGAAGATTCAAACAATCATTACCAAAAACGGTGGACAAGAGGTTTATAACAGTACGGCGGCAGCAAACACGGCAGAGCCGTTACAACAAACCTTTACAGATGCGTCAATGCGAGATGGTGAGGTTTACGTCGTCACTAAGATTTTATATGTCGATTCAATCTTTGGCTGGCAACAAACCGTCGCCAATAAAACCAGCTTTATCGCACGGGACAATGGTGAGATTCAAGATGGTGAAGTACAAAAAATTGGCGTTAAGGCACTTAGAACCGGCCAAGATGAACCCTCAATGATGGGTGGTTCAATTGATCCATTTGCTGAGTTAGAGCTTAAAGATGGCAAGTACACTTACACGATTCGAACAGATGCGCAGGTTGCCAATCTGAAACTTTATTACAATGGTCAAGCAATTGCCTTGAAGGGCAAACAGGTTGATGGTAAGTATCCAATGCAGTATAGCTTTACTGTCGATCAGAAATTGACAGATCGCGTTAAAGCCGACTTTAGAGTCGTCATCATGAATAAAGACTTGTCTTGTGATTTGTTGTTTGATTATGATGTAGCGGCAGCTGAACCAACCGATCCGGTTGAGCAAACAGTTAAAGCCTACATCTTAAAAACAGACAAGAGTGCGTTATCGATGGCTAACCAATCACTTGATCAGCAGCAAGTAGTATTCGTCAAAAAAGACGATCAGACCTACACCATGAAGTTGCAGTTTAACCCGATGTCAATCGGTCAGATTACAGCTGGTGTGTCAAAACTATTTGTCGAGATAAATAGCCAGTTTGTCGAGGCGACGGCGGCAGATGGAGGCAAATTTGCCATCGATGTGCCGGCTAGCTTAGTTAAGTCTACAACTGAAACGACAGATACAGAAATGGCTATTAAGATGGCAATCTATCCGGTTGATAAGAAACAAATGGCTTACCAATTGATAGACGGCCACAACGAGCCGGTTGCAGCCATTTTATTGCTTGACTGGAATGGTGATTACAAAGCGCCAACTACAGATGATGGTGATAATACCGGTGACAATGGTACGGGAACGGGTGATACGTCTGGTACTGATGACAGTGGTAACGGCACAAATGATACCAATACCGGCACAGATAGTGGTACAGAGGGTAACACGGGCGGTACGAATGACAATACAACTGGTACAGACAATACCACGGGTACAGATCAAACCGATCAAGATACGGGCAACGACAGCTCGACACCCGGTAATACTGCCGGTTCAGGTGGTAGTGGCGCTACGGTTGTCAACAATAATAATGTGAGCCAAATTAATGATGCAATCAGCAAGGTGAAAATTGATGGCGAGCAGGCGACGGTTAAAGTCAATGAAAAAGAATTGGCCAAACAAGTTGCAAAACTAAATCCAATTACTGGTGACAACAAGCAGATTGTTATCAAGGCAGACGTCGATGGTAAAGTTAAACAGGTTAAAACTGATTTAACTAAAGAAGCTGTGGAAAGCATTGCGGCTAAAGCCGGTGCCAGCTTGAAAATTGAAAGCAATGACAGCAGCGTTGTCTTAGATAGCAAGAGCTTGCAAATGATTGCTAAAACTGCAGGTAAAAATGTAGAAGTCAGCACGCTGAAAGGCGCCGATGGCGCATTGACTGTCGCCGTAAAAGTAGATGGCAAGTCATTAAACGCCCCGGCTGCCAGCGTGACGGTTTCAATGCCGGGTGCGGTTGACAAGGCCGGCCAAGTCGTCGTCTTAGTCAATGCCGATGGCAGCCAAACGGTTATCAAAAAATCGTGCGTTATCGACGGCACGGCCTATGCTGAAGTAGCCGCTAATGCAACGATAAAAGTTGTTGACAACAGCAAGGTGTTTGACGATATTGCAGCAGATTCACCGTACTACGATGTAGTGGCCTTTGCTTCTTCACACGAGTTATTCAAGGGCACTTCTGCTACTGAGTTTTCACCTGAGGGCGCGATGACCAGAGCAATGCTGGTCACGGTCTTGCACCGTTTAGAAGGCGCACCAAGTGCCAACAAGAATTATTTTTCTGACGTCGCCGAAGATGCTTACTACTTTGATGCAGTAGCTTGGGCCACAAAGGCCGGTATCATTGAAGGCTACAACGGAAAATTTGACCCCGATGCTATGATTACACGTCAACAGATATTGACAATCTTGCATCGCTATATGGCGGGTCGTCATGTTGCAAATGCGCAGCTCGTCAATCTTAATACCTTTAGCGATGGTGCTGAAGTGTCTGATTGGGCAAAAGATTCAATGCAGTGGGCGGTTAGCAATGACGTACTGCAAGCTGATGGCGGCATGCTTAAGCCGAAGGAATATGTAACGCGTGCCGAAGTAGCCGGCTTTATGCAAAAAGTCGTTGAATTACAGCTAATGGCAAAATAGATTTTTAAAAAGCGGGCGTCACTGACAATCGCTTGAAAGCGGAAAGTAGACATCAGTTAGTTTAAAGGAAAAGCGTTGAAGTCTTGATGCAGCCAACGTACCTCTGGTAAGTTTTAGGCTTTTGACTTTGCTTTTCCTTTCCGCTTTAAATTTTCAGCGTAATAAGGAGGAAAGCATGAACAACAGAATTGCAAAAATACTGTTGGCGATTGTGATGACAATTACATTAGTGACATCACAAAGCGCAGTTTTTGCACTTGATAATGACCAACAAGTCGGCAATCAAGTTGAGCAGGCCTATTCACAAGCCGTCTATGATAGCTTGATAAAACAAGCCGGCACTGAATATAGCGACGATGATCAGATGACGATTATCGTGCAAATTAACGACCAGTTAATGGCACAGCAATATGGTTTAGCCGTGCCCGACATCGCCAAAGTAAGGACGGAAGACGGTTTAGCTAAGCAGATTGCTTATGCCAAAAAATCACAGAGTATTTTGTTAGATGTCATCGATATGCTTCAGGTCGACTACGAAGTTATCGAAACCTATGATACGGTGCTCAATGGTTTTGCCATCAAGACGACATTTGGCGAGGCAAAATTAATTGCCGCTTTACCGGAAATAGCCTTGTTGGAAGTCAGCAAGGTCATCCCGGCGCCGAAAGTTGCCGAAGCGACCAATTACAAGCGCTTAGATGAATTTAGCAATGAAATGGTTCATGCGCAGGGTGCATGGGCAGACCAGTACACCGGTAAGGGGCAACTAATTGCCGTTATCGACTCCGGTGCCGATCCCAATCATGAAGTTTTTGCCAATGGGGTAGTGGCACCTAAATTTGCCGCTGCATCAGAGGTGCAAGCATTAATCAATAATCCGGATAATCGCCTTAGTAATGGTAAATGGTTTAGCGAAAAGATTCCCTTTGGTTATAACTATGCGATGCGCAATAGCAATATCAAAGAAGATAAAGAAATGTCACATGGTATGCACGTCGCCGGCATTATCGCCGCTAACAGCGAGGCAGCTGATAGTTTTAAAGGCGTTGCTCCCGATGCGCAGCTTGCAATTATGCGCGTCTTTGGTGGCATGTTCGGCGGTACCACGCCGGAAATTTACAATAAGGCAATTGATGATGCGGTCAAACTTGGCGCTGATGGCATTAATATGAGCCTTGGCGCGACCGGCATCACTGATGGTCGGGTTGAGCAGACAACCGTCGCAGCTTTAAGGCGTGCTCAACAAGCCGGTATTGTCGTTGCAATTGCCGCCGGTAATGACGGTTTTATGGGATTTGGTGCTTTAAAAGGGCCGGATGCCGATAATCCCAATTATGGTTTAATCAACTCACCGGCAGTTATTGATACCTCAATGTGCGTCGCGTCGGTTGATAATACGACATTTAGAGAACGCGCTGCTACCGTTGAAGGTAATAGTGACATTAAAATTCTTTATGCACCATCGTCAAATTATTTTGATGATGAAGAGCTGGTCAGCATGTTGGCAACTTATCACGATGTCGTTCATGTTAATTATGGTTATGCAGAAGATTATATCGGTAAAGATGTTACCGATAAATTTGTTTTGGTCAGCCGTGGCTCTTCTCCCGACAAAAATGAAGATTTCTTCTTTAGTGAAAAGGTGAAAATTGCGCAAGACAACGGTGCAGCAGCCGTAGTTGTCTACAATGATCAGCCTTTGGAAGCTATTTTTGCAATGTCGATGAAAGACGAACAGCTTAATATTCCGTCTTTCTTTATCAGTAAAGAAGATGGCCAAATATTAATTGATCATCCAGAATATCGCATTAACTTTTCAGAAAAGATTGAAATTGTCAAGAATACATTAACACCTTATGGTCTATCTAATTTTTCCAGCTGGGGTGTTACCGAAGAAGGCAACTTTAAGCCTGATATCTCAGCACCGGGTGGTAAGATATATTCCAGTATCAACAATAATGCTTATCAAGTATTGAGCGGTACATCGATGGCGACACCGCACGTGGCCGGTGGTATTGCACTGGTTAATGAAAGAGTAGAGCAAGACTTTCCAAATATCACAGGTGAGGCCAAGCATGCGCTGGTTAAAAACCTGTTGATGAGCACGGCAGTGCCGCATAAGTTTAATGTCGGTGAAGAACGCTATGGCTCGCCGCGTGGTCAAGGTGCCGGTTTGATGACATTGGATCGTGCGGTTAAATCCGATGTGATTGCGCTGGGCACCAATGGTATTTCCAGCATCAACCTCGGTGATATTGCCACTAATACCGTTACCGTTAAGGGTAAATTGGTCAATTATGGCAATGACGAGCAAAAATTTAATTATTATGGTGTAATGACCAGTGATACGGTAGAAGAGGGCATGGTTACGCTTGAACCGCAAGTACTTTCAATCACTAGCGGAGCGGCGATTTCTGCCACTAATACAACGGGGCCGGCTCTAATTGTTGCGCCAAATGGCGAACAGGACTTTATGGTTACATTTGAGTTGACCGATCAACAAATTGAAAACTTGCAAGCCGGCATGCCAAATGGCTTCTTCCTGGAAGGTTATGTTTTGTTCAAGGGCTTGGAAGGTACTGTTGACATCAGTATTCCATTTATCGGTTTTAAAGGTGTTGAAATAGACGGTCAGGTTCAAACTTGGGACAATCTGCCGATTATTGAGCGACCGATTTATCAATACAGCGATAGTTATCAGCCGATGTACTATCAGTTTTCTGACCGTATCGATACGCCGTTTACTTTTATAGGTTCTTATGTATTGGATACGGTAAAAGTACTGGGTGAAATGCCGAATAGCAGTTATAAAAATCCCGATTTTCGAGCTGATAAAATTGCATTTTCGCCAAATGGCGATGCAATGGCCGATACGGCACACTTTGTTGGCACCTTTTTGCGCAACTATCAAGACTTTGAAATAAATGTCTACAATGCGGCAGATGTCACTAAAAAAGCGCCGATCTTCACGGTTGATAAAGATGAAGATTTTGGTGTGAGAAACTACTACTCACCGAATCCCTTTATGCCGGACGGCAATATGGTCAGCACCAAAAACCATTGGGGTTGGGATGGCAAAACTTTGAACGGTGAAATAGCAGCTGATGGTCAGTATACCTTTGAGGTTTCAGTCAGACCGGATACAGCTGGTGGCAATCGCCAGGTGATGGATTTTCCGGTGATTGTCGATACTGAGTTCCCGTCAATTAAAAAGAGTAGTTATGATCAGGCCGCCGGCATCTTTGAATTACAAGAGGTTCGCGAAGACGGCTCGGGCATTAGAGAGCGCGTGATCGTTGCTAATCCCAATCAAAAGGATTCAGCTATCTATCATTGTGATGCCAACGGCACCTTTAGCGGCTTAGAAGGGCTTGACCCGGATAAGGCGGTACTGCGCATTTCTGACTTTGCTTATAATACAATTGAAATTCCACTTAGCAAGGCCGAACGCGATGGTAGCCAACACATGATTAAAATCATACCAACTGTAAAATTGGGCACAGTGGTACCGAGCGACAAGTTTAGTTACAAGGTAATTAACTCAGCCGGTCAAGAAATCGATGATATTTACAACCTACCGGTTGGTGAGTATATCTTAGAGATTTATGATGTTGACAACAAGTACGAGTTGATTGAGAGTGAAGGCAGTATTGCTGGCGATATCAGCAAAATCAAATTTGAAATCAAAGCCGATGATGATGACTTGAAAAAGATTTTTGTCAATTTCCGCTATAAGGATTTGTCACTTTGTTCGATTAAAGTTGTCAACAATCGAAACGCCAAGCTGAAACTGTTTGTCGTCGATACGAAAGACGGCAGTGATAGCTATGGTGAAGATTATCAATTGCTGCCTTATTTCCAAAATTCTGGTATGTTTGAGGCTTGGGTGCCGCCGTCAACATATAAGATTGTCGTGACCGACTTAGATAGCGACCAGTATATCGCACTCGTACCGCAGGGCAATATTGTCGTCGCACCGAATGACCCGATTGGCATGTCACATTTTGGCACGACAGTCGAAATCAAAAAGAAAAACTACGGTAAACCAGTTATCGTCAAAGTTGAGCGCAACGGTTACCAAGGTGAAGTTGTTGTCGATTTAATCGGTCAAGACTTCTTTAAAACAAAGGCCAGTGGCCTGATTCCGGCCGGTCAAGATCGCGTTGAAATCAGTGCGCCGTTTAGGTTGACATACGACGTTTACGGTAAATGTGCTGAAGGATACGGCATTAAGTCGCAACAAATTAATTTCTCGTATGGTTCAGAACAAGCTAGAACGGTTACCTTGCAATTGCAAAAGGGCGTTCAATCTGATGTAGCACCACTTAACAAAGAGCTGTTAAAGATTTTCTTGAATAGGGCGCGCAATATCGACCCCAAAAAGTACGATGACGACAGCTGGAACGCCGTTGAAATTGCCTATTACCATGCACGAAAAGTCGATGAAAATGCCAATGCGACACAAGCTGAAATCGATCGCGTAACAAAAGCTTTGAAGGCGGCACTAGAAAACTTGACGGAAAGAGTTAACGGCGCCTCGAAGGCAGAACTTAAAAAGAAACTCGATGAGGCAATAGAGATATTTAGCAATCTCGACGAAAGCTACACCGAGCGTTCTAAAGAGTTTTTATTGATTGCGATTGAGGGCTCAAAATTAGCCTATGAATCCAATGATAAAGAGCTTAACACGCCACAGCATATTCAGGCACAAATTGATTTATTGGATAGAGCGATTAAAAACTTGACACGAGTAGATGGCAAACCCGATAAGTCTCAATTGAAAGTAAAATTAGAGCAACTCGACAATATTAGGAAAAACAGAGCCGATTACGATTTAGGTGGTGAAGATATCGATGCTGCTTACCAGTATGCCAAGCAGTTTTACGATGATCCATCTGCCACTAAAGAAGATGTTGCCAAGGCGGTTGCAGCTTTAGAATCGACTTTAGCCTTTATTACATCTAATGTTGATAAGACCGAATTAATTGCTGAAATCGCTGCGGCAGAGGCCCTAAATATGCTCGATTATGAGCTGTATAAGCGCGATGAATTTAAAGCGGCTTTACAAAAGGCCAAAGCGGTTAAACTTGACAATTTGGCCACTAAGGCCGATGTTGATCAGGCGATCGCCGACTTAAAAGCTGCCAAAGATCAACTGGTTTTATTTGGCGAAACACCGACTGATGATGGCTCAGGTAGCGATGATGGTGGTACTGGCACCGATAACGGTGGCACAGATGGCACGGGTAACAATGATGGCAATGGTGGCACCGATAATGGCGGCACCGATAATGGTGGCACAGCTGGTACGGGTGGCAATGACGGCAACGCTGGCACTGATAATGGTGGCACAAATGCCGGTAATAATACTGGCAATGGCGTCGGTACTGGCGGCTCTACAGGCGGTGGTTCCGGTTCAAAAACGCCGACAGATTCTGGTACTAACAATGCTGTCACGATTAATAACGGCAAACAACCCGATAAGCCGGTTACGCAACCGACTGACTCCGTTGATAAGCCGATTGAATTTGCTGAGCTAAACGGCCACTTAACGGTTAACGGCAGGGAATTAGTCGATATCGGCATGTCGGACTGGTATTTGACAGCAGTTAAATTCGTTTTAAGCGAAAACTTAATGGTCGGTATCAGTGACAACAGCTTTGCGCCGAATGACATTACGACCAGAGCGATGATGGTTCAAATTCTGCATCGTTTATCCGGTGATAAAAATGCAATTAAGTCGACCAGTTACAGTGATGTTGAGCCAAATCAATGGTATGCTGAAGCAATTAACTGGGCGAGCAACAAGCAAATTGTACTTGGATTGGGTGACGGTAGATTTGGCCCTAACCAAACACTGACGCGCGAGCAACTGGTAGTTATGTTCTATCGCTATGCCAAGTTAATGCATTATGACACTAGTTTTTCAGGTGACCTAAGTGCCTTTAAGGACAGCGCAGCGGTATCACCATTTGCGGTTGATGCCATGAAATGGGCAATCTCAAAAGGTTTAATTAATGGAATGGGCGATCAAACTCTGGCGCCGCAAAAAGGTGCAACCAGAGCGGAAATGGCCAGTATTTTACAGCGATTTAGCGAAAAACTAGTCAAGTAGTATTAAATCAAAAGCAATCAAAAATCCACCTGAGAACTATCTCGTTCTTGGGTGGATTTTATATTGGGCAATTTAATCATGCCAAGATGTTATCTCGACCGAAATATTAATGAAGCGGGGAGCTCGTTTTTAAAACGATGTGTGCACTTACATTTTACAGTTTTTACAAATGCCTTTGAGCACAATCTCTTCATTTTCGATGTCAAACCCTTCAAGGCCACTGTAGTGATTTTCCTGGTTGTAGTCAAAATTATACACCTTGCCACAGCTTTTGCAGACAAAGTGGCCGTGTGCTGAGCTGACGATATCGTAGCGCACCTCTAATTTATCGCTCATCATGGTGCTGATTAAACCCTTTTCGACAAACAAATTTAAGGTATTATAGACCGTCGCCTTAGAAATAAGTGGCGATTTCGCGTGTATATTGGTAAAGATGACATCGGCCGTCGGGTGCGTATCATCGTTCATTAAGTATTCTAAAACCTGCATTCTTTGGTAAGAAGGCTTGATATCATGTTCTGCCAGCAGATGTAAAACCTTGTCCTTTAGATTCACTATTAATCACCTAATCTTCTTGATTTGTAGCCGTTAACCCCGATTATTCGCGTCGTTTTGGCTAGTGCTGTGATAATCTGTCCTAAATATAATTAGAGCATTATAAACTTCTAATGTCAATAAAAAATGCCAAAAAACTGAGATTTTCAATGTTTTTTGGCATTAGATTAATGCTTAGATGCTTTTTTCAGTTTTTTTGAGCCGTTTTGGATTAGCTGGGAACCAGCCTTTTTTAACGCGTGCTTCTTGTTCGATTAATTCTTGAATGCTCCACAGCTGCCTCCTTATTTTTAGTGTTTAATGTCTTAAATCAAATCTATCGGCCTCCATAACCTTTGTCCAAGCAGCGATAAAGTCTTGCACAAATTTTTCGTTGGCATCTGCACTGCCGTAAACTTCGGCCAATGCTCTCAGTTCTGAATTAGAACTAAATAACAGGTCTACTCTTGAAGCTGTCCACTTCATTTTACCGCTTTTTCTATCGATGCCTTTGAAAATTTCTTTAGATTCATCTACCGGCTGCCAGATGGTGGCCATACTTAGCACATTTTTAAAGAAATCGTTTGTTAGCTGGCCGATGTTATTTGTCAACACGCCATGTGGTGAGTTGCCATAGTTAGTGCCCAAAACGCGCAGTCCGCCGATTAATACCGTCATTTCCGGAGCGGTAAGCGTCAATAATTGTGCTCTGTCGATAAGCAGTTCTTCTGTCGAGACTTCGGGGCCATGCAGGCCGATGTAGTTTGTAAAGCCATCTGCTTTCGGTTTTAAGAAAGACATGGCCAGTTTATCTGTCGCTGCTTCACTGGCATCGGTACGGCCGGCGTTAAAGGGTACAATGGTGTCAATGCCGGCCTCTTTAGCGGCTTTTTCTATTGCGGCATTACCACCCAACACAATTAAATCTGCCAATGATACCTTTTTGCCCTGCTTATTGCCATTGTCAAATTCTGTTTTAATCTTTTCTAATACTGATAAGACACTTGACAGTTGTTCCGGTTGATTAATTTGCCAACTGCGTTGCGGTTCAAATCTGATTCTGGCACCGTTGGCACCACCGCGTTTGTCTGATCCTCTAAATGTCGAGGCCGATTTCCATGCGGTACTGACCAATTGGCCAACTGTCAAGCCACTGGCTAATAGTTTTTCCTTTAAGTGTTTGATGTCACCGTCGTCGATTTGTTGGTAATCTGCCTCCGGTAGCGGGTCTTGCCAGATCAATTCTTCAGCCGGTACATCTTTGCCAAAATAGCAAGTGCGTGGGCCCAAGTCGCGGTGTGTCAACTTAAACCAAGCATGGGCGAAGGCGTCTTCAAATTTTTTAGGATTTTCTAAAAAGTCTTTTGAAATAACGGCAAACTTGGGGTTCATTCTAAGCGATAAATCAGCTGTTGTCATAATCGGGGCGTGCGTTTTATTGGGATCATGGGCGTCCACTACGGTTTTTGTCGCTGCCGGATCTGTCGGTGTCCACTGATAGGCCCCGGCCGGGCTCTTGACTAAATTCCAATCGTATTTATAGAGGGTTTCAAAGTAACCGTTATCCCACTGTGTTGGGTTTGGTTTCCAGGCACCCTCAATGCCGCTGGTTATTGTATCAGCGGCGTTTCCCTTGCCATAAGTGTTCAGCCAGCCAAGCCCTTGATTTTCGATAGCGCTGCCCTCCGGATCGGGGCCTAAGTGGCTGTCGGGAGCGGCGCCGTGACACTTGCCGAAAGTATGTCCGCCGGCGATTAGGGCAACGGTTTCTTCATCATTCATGCCCATGCGTCTAAAAGTATCTCTGATATCGCGACCGGACGCAACCGCATCGGGAACGCCATTTGGTCCTTCCGGGTTGACGTAGATTAAACCCATCTGCACGGCGGCAAGTGGCGTTTCCAAATTGCCGGCCTCTGAATAGCGCTCAGACTGCAGCCAGGTTTTTTCTGAACCCCAATAGACATCTTCTTGTACTTCCCAAACGTCTTCACGACCACCGGCAAAGCCCAATAGTTTTAAGCCCATAGACTCAAATGCGCAGTTGCCGGCTAAAATCATCAGGTCAGCCCAAGAAATCTTTTTACCGTATTTTTGCTTAATCGGCCAAAGCAGTCTTCTCGCCTTGTCGAGGTTGGCATTATCCGGCCAGCTATTAAGCGGTGCAAATCTTTGGGTACCGTCTACTGCGCCGCCACGGCCGTCACTAATGCGATAGGTGCCGGCGCTGTGCCAGGCCATTCTGATAAAGAGGGGACCATAGTGACCGTAGTCAGCCGGCCACCAATCTTGCGAATCTGTCATGAGTTTAAATAAATCGTCTTTGACGGCGTCCAGATCTAAAGACTCAAATTCTTTTTTATAGTCAAAGTCTGGATCCATCGGGTTACTCAATTGAGAGTTTTGATGTAATATTCTTAAATTTAGCTTATTGGGCCACCAGTCCTTATTGGTCGTGCCTTCTTTTTTTGCTACTTTTCTAGTTTTTCCGGTTACTGGGCATCTTATTTCATCCATCGTTTACCTCCATTATTGTATTAACAACATATTTAGAACAATTCTAAATATATTTTAATTATAAATTCGGCATGTAGATTTGTCAATAGATTTTGGATGCATTTTACAATAATATATTGTCAACAAATATTAAAAAAAGATAGTTTTTATGGTAAAATGAAAAAAGTGTAGCTATTCATTTGCAATGTGAATGGCAGTGATGACTAGCAAGTCTATCGCCGCTGCCTATGTTTTGGAGACAATATGCTTTTTTCATCATTGCTGTTTCTGATTTGCTTTTTGCCATTTGTTTTATTCGTTTATTATGTTTTACTGTCGTGGAACAGAAAACTGCAAAACGGCTTTTTGTTGTTGGCCAGTTTGGGCTTTTACGCTTGGGGTGAGCCGCGCTTTGTCATTATATTGATGGTTTCGATTGTGCTAAACTGGTTTTTAGCACTGCAAATTGATATACATCGTTCAAATGACAAATTTGCTAAACTGATGATAGTGCTTGATTTAATTTTAAATTTGGGCATCATTTTTGTGTTTAAATATATGGCTTTTAGCGTCACTAATATCAATATGCTATTTGGCATTAAGCTGGCGGTACCGCGCCCTTTAATGTCGGGCTCTATATTGCTTTTTTTCCGCAGCTGATCGCCGGCCCAATCGTTCGTTACAATACCATTGCCGAGCAGATTGATAGCCGAAAGGAGAGCGTTGCAACTTTTTCAAAAGGCGTTACGCGCTTTATCATCGGCCTCTCTAAAAAGGTTTTATTGGCCAATAGTTTTGCCGCTTTAGCCGATTATGGTTTTAATAGTTTGGCCGGCAGCAACATCAGCATCGACTTGGCTTGGATCGGTGCTTTGGCCTATTCTTTGCAAATTTATTATGATTTTTCCGGTTATTCTGATATGGCAATTGGTCTGGGCAAGATGTTTGGTTTTCACTTTGAAGAAAACTTTAACTATCCCTATATTTCAAAATCGACCTCAGAGTTTTGGCGGCGCTGGCATATTTCTTTAGGTCGCTGGTTTCGCGAT
>PDWI01005322.1_pt1 | contig 16677 bp, 13 predicted proteins | sample 1430891 | NCBI WGS metagenome assembly PDWI01 (sample SAMN01162508, study PRJNA174530) | Oral metagenome, whole genome shotgun sequencing project. | biome: Marine environment; feature: Marine mammal; material: Swab sample of the gingival sulcus; isolation source: swab sample of gingival sulcus...
TTACTGCTCGGTCGTGCATCCTACCTGGTCGTAAATGCAAGCATTTACTGCTCGGTCGTGCATCCTACCTGGTCGTAAATGCAAGCATTTACTGCTCGGTCTGGCAACCTGTCTACAAAAACAACAGCCACTCGATGCGCTCAATAATTTCTGACAATCGCAAATGCTGTATCTCGCTAGTACGTGCTACGCATTACAGTCGAGATGACACACAGATTTGTCATTTAGAGCGCAGTTGACAAATCTCGCATTTTAAAGCGCTTGCTAAATTCTCAAATATCTAGTAATATGTCATAAAGACTATAAAAAAACTATGTGATGGAGGATACAATGAGCGAGAAAAAACGCATTTTAAGTGGCATTACATCATCCGGCAAATTGACTTTGGGTAATTATATCGGCGCGTTAGACAATTGGGTTAAACTGGCTGACGAATACGATGCGTTTTATTTTGTTGCCGACTTACATGCCATAACTGTTAGACAAGAACCGGCAGAATTGCGTAAATTGTCACTTCAAAGTATTGCACAGTATATCGCCTGCGGCCTTGACCCGACCAAAAATACGCTGTTTATTCAGTCGCACATTTCAGAGCATGCTGAACTGGCTTGGGTGTTAAGTTGCATGACCTATATGGGCGAACTGAATCGCATGACGCAGTTTAAGGATAAATCGGCCAAGCGGTCTGATAATTTAAATGCTGGTTTATATACTTACCCAGTATTGATGGCGGCGGACATTTTACTTTATCAGGCCGACTTAGTGCCGGTTGGCGATGACCAAAAACAGCATTTAGAAATTGCGCGCGATATTGCGACGCGCTTTAACAATCGCTATTCCGAAACCTTTGTATTACCTGAGGTATACAACCCCAAGGTTGGTGCGCGTATTATGAGCCTGCAAGACCCGCTTAGTAAAATGTCGAAATCAGATGAAAATATCAACGCTTCGGTTTATATAACTGATGAACCAGATGTCATTATACGCAAGTTTAAGCGTGCGGTTACCGATTCGGCAGGCGTTATTCAGATATCTGATGAGCAACCGGGCGTTAAAAACTTATTGACGATTTACAGTGCTTTAACGAAGCAATCACTAACCAAAACAGTCGAACAATTTACTGGCAAGGGCTATGGTGATTTAAAAATGGCAACTGCCGAAGTGACAGTTGAAACGCTAAAGCCGATTCGTGAAAAGTATCTTAACTTATTAGATGATAAAAAGTATTTAGAATCAGTTTATCGTGAAGGTGCCGAAAAAGCGCGTCGTGTTGCTGTTAAAACGCTGCGTAAGGTCTATAAAAAAACCGGTTTTGTCCCGCGCTAAATAAGCTGGGACAAGTTTAAAAAACCGCCGAAAATATTCTTTGAAAATTATTAAAATTCCCCTTGACAAAGCAGGGGAATTTTGCTTGGTGTGTATTTTCAATACTTCTAGCGATTTAGGTGGATAAGTTGTTAACAATGAATAAAAATCTTTAAGTAATAGTCCCAAGAATGTCCATTTTTCAACGAAAAATGCACTTTTCTTAACCAGAAAAGAACAATATAATAATTGTGGATAATTTGTGCATAATGAATAATTTTATACAGGTAAAGTCAATAGGACTTGGCTATTTTACTGGCAATTAGCGCTCTAATTATCCACACGTGAGTTGACCTATTGACATCAGTAAATATTCTGTTTATAATGAGTTTGAGTAAGCCAGACGATTGCGCAGCTAAGCTGTGAGGAAAGTCCGAGCTCCATAGAGCAAGGGTGCCGGGTAATCCCCGGTGAAGGCAACTTCAAGGATAGTGCAACAGAGATATACCGCCTATAGCTTAGGTTATAGGCAAGGGTGGAAAGGTGCGGTAAGAGCGCACCAGCGCATTGGCGACTTTGCGGCTATGTAAACCCCATCCGGAGCAAGACCAAGTAGGGATAAATGAGTGGCTGCTCGTCGCTTCCCGTAAGGTAGGTCGCAGGAGCGTCAGTGGTGACAGGGCGCCAAGATTGATAATCGTCAAATACAGAACTCGGCTTATAGGTTTGCTTAAACTAATTTTTAGAAAAACGCCTATTATATTAGGTGTTTTTTTCTTTGTCTAACTAGCTAATTTAATGTATAATAGTTGATGTAAAAGGAGGCGGAATGGCAAAATTATATTTTCGGTACGGAGCCATGAATAGTGGCAAGTCAACTGCACTTATTCAAGTGGCTCACAACTATAAAGAACGTGGTATGCGCGTGCAAATTATCAAACCACAAATCGATACCAAAGGCGCCGAATGCGTGGTGTCGCGGATTGGTGTCAACAAAACAGTTGACTTTTTAATTAAAAGCGATGACGACATTAGATCGATTGTCGATTTATCAGTTGATTGCATTCTAGTTGACGAGGTTCAATTTATGACGGCTGAGCAAATTGATCAGCTGTTTAATATTGCCGTCGAGGACGGTGTGCCGGTAATTGCCTATGGATTAAGAACCGACTTTTTGATGAATGGCTTTCCCGGTAGTTCGCGTTTGCTCTTAATTGCACATTCGATTGAAGAACTAAAAACGGTTTGCCGTTGTGGTCGTAAAGCGATACTCAATGCGCGTAAAGTCGATGGTGAATTTGTCTTTGAAGGCGAACAAGTCGTTATTGAGGGTGTCGTTGAATACGAATCGGTCTGTGGCCGATGTTATAACAAATATAAGAACTCTAAAGAGTAAAAGAATGTGACATTATCCGATAATCGGGTAAGCATAACCGTAAGGAGGAATGCATGAAAAACAAGTATGATTTATTAAAAGAAATGGAAGCGCTATTTGATCTTGAGCGAATAAAGAACTTAGCGGTGCCTGAAAAATTTAAGTTAGTAGATCTGATTGGCTTAGTCTATCAAGAATCGCTTTTTGCCAAGCAAGTGGGTCTGTTAAAAGTAGATCAATCACCGCGCCGTGATATTAACAAAACGCTTAAATTGTATTTAATGCTTTTGTCAAAAGGCACAAAATTCAGTATGCTTAAACGCATTATTCACAATTATACACGCAATTTCGATCAATCGGATGTCTATTATTCGCAGACGGTTATTCTTGGTATGGGTGCTATGATGATCGACCAAGAGTTCGAGTCAAAAGCAGTTTATAATTATTTGATGCACTTATTAGGTAGAGATTTTTTAGTAAAAAACCAAAAATATGATGGACTGGTTAATATTACTAAAGATAGTCAAATTGAAGTAGATCTCGAAATAGACTATCGTCCATTTGAAGGTAGTATGCGCAAGGTCAAGTACGATATTTTGGCGGTGATGAAGTACAACTACGAACATGATTTAGCAGCAACTAAAGAACTGCTCAACAAAAAACGTGAGAACGACGTCTTTAATTTTTACCTCAATATGCTTGATGTAGAGTGCCCAACACTGCGCAGACGCATATTTGAAACCTACGATTTACAAGAAAGTCGCATGCAACGTTTATTATTAAATGGCGCATTTGAGTTATTAAATAAAACCGATTTATTCACAGCGCACTATTTGTTCAATTCAATTATTGGTAAATATTCTCGTTACGAAAAAGATAGCCAAGAAATTGAAAACGAGTGTGATGGCAACTTAGCTGCAATGCTGGAAGATTAATGGATAGTTATATCGTAAGCTTTATACAACCGCTACCGACAATTGTCTTATTTATCTTAGCGGCAATAACGCTTTTTACGCTTAGCAAGGGCGCTGATATATTAGTCGATGAAGCCGTCAGTTTGTCGGTCCATTGGGGTATACCAAAAATGATTATTGGTGCCACAATTGTTTCGCTTGGTACAACTTTACCAGAGGCAACCGTATCGGTACTGGCTGCGGTTAATGGCAACCCTGATTTGGCACTTGGCAACGCAATTGGTTCAATTATTGTCGATACCGGCTTAATCATCGGCGTAGCGGCGCTGATTGGCAAATTGCCGGTTGAATCGCATGTTATCAAACGACAGGGGCGTTTACAACTAGTGGCTGTAACATTGTTGGCGGCGGTTTGCTTACCATTTTGGCAAGCGGGGCCAAATGGTGCAATTGCGCAACCGGTTGGTTTTTTGTTTCTGCTCTTATTGGCATTATATCTATATGCCACTGTTAAGTGGTCACGTGCAGATGCCGTGGCGCTTGAATTGGAAGAAGAGCGCTCACCAATTGTTGTGCAAATACTCAAGTTGTTGCTTGGGGTATTTTTGGTCATAGTATCAAGTAAATTACTAATACCAATTGTTGAAAATTTAGCAATTAAAGTAGGCATACCACAAAGTATTATTGCTGCTACCTTGGTTGCCTTTGGCACTAGTTTACCGGAACTGGTAACGGCAGTTACGGCAGTTCGCAAAGGACATGGTGAACTGGCAGTTGGCAATATTATCGGCGCAGATATTCTGAATGTTTTATTCGTCGTTGGCGGTGCAGCGGCAGTTACTCAAACCGGTTTGCTCGTGCCTAGACAGTTTTATCTACTTCAGATTCCGACGATGTTAATTATCGTCTATGCTTTTAGGTATTTTACAATATCAAGTCGGCAGAACATCACGCGACGTGACGGCATTTTTCTATCAGGTATTTATGTTGTATATTTAATTCTAAACTATACATTGGTATAATGCTTATTGTTTGAAAAGGAGCTGATCTTATGAAAAAGCTACGCATCAACACTAATTATCTAATGGTTGATAAAACAGCACTTACCCCCTATATCGCACGTGCTAGTGAGGCGCAACAACAATTGTATCGTGGTAGTGGCGCTGGCAGTGATTTTATTGGTTGGATTGATTATGTCAATACAATGGACACTGCGCTCATCGAACAAATTAAACAAACGGCAAAGCTGATAACAGATAAAGCTACGGCATTAATTGTCATTGGCATTGGCGGTTCATATCTTGGTACTAAGAGTGCGCTCGAAGCACTGCTACCGCACTTTGATAATGAAATAAAATTGAAATCGGGTAAGGGATTGCGCGTTTACTTTTTAGGGCATCATATGAGCAGTCAATATATTAGTGCGTTGCTCGAACACTTATCAGCGGATGATATTTTTGTCAATGTTATTTCTAAATCGGGCACGACAACCGAACCGGCTGTAGCATTTCGCTTGGTACGTCAATTTATGCAGCAAAAATATGGCGATGCCTATGTTGAACGGATAGTTGCGACAACTGATAAAAGTAGGGGCGCATTAAAGACATATGCAGATGGCAATGGTATTACCAGTTACGTGATTCCTGATAATATCGGCGGCAGATATTCTGTTTTTACACCGGTTGGGTTGGTGCCGATTGCTGCGATGGGTATTGATATCGATGATTTGCTAGCCGGTGCAAAAGCAGCCTATAACGATTTTAAAACGCAAAAATCTACTGATAATGCTGTACTGCTCTACGCTGCTGCTCGTAATTACTTATATGAACAAGGCTACAAAGTAGAAATACTAGTTAATTACAATCCGTTATTTAATTATTTAGCAGAGTGGTGGAAACAACTCTATGGCGAAAGTGAAGGTAAAAATGGCAAAGGTATATTGCCACATGCCATGAGCTTTACAACAGATTTGCATTCATTAGGCCAGTATGTACAAGATGGCGAACGAATGCTATTTGAAACGGTGCTCGATGTCGCAGCTGACGATGATCAGCTAACACTTCACCACGACGAGGCAGATATGGACGGCTTAAACTACTTGGTGGGTAAGTCGATTTCAGAAATTAACCGCACGGCGATGCTCGGTACGGTATTGGCACATAATGACGGTGGCGCACCTAATATCGTTATTGAATTAGCTAAACATGATGCTTATCACTTGGGTTATCTCTATTACTTCTTTATGTTAGCCTGTGGTATAAGTGGTTATATGTTAGGTGTTAATCCATTTGACCAACCTGGTGTTGAAAGCTACAAGAAGAATATGTTTGCCTTACTCGGTAAATCAGGTTATGAAGAATTGGCAGAAACCTTAAACAAAAAAATCAAAAAGATGGGATAATTAAATGAAAAACATCAAATACTTTAAATATTTTTTTGATTATATGCGCGACGGCGACTACCCATTTTTTGAAAAGTTTTTAATATTGGCGGCACTGGCTTATATTGTCATACCAGCCGATATTATTCCCGACTTTTTATTGCCAGTTGGCATACTAGACGACTCGCTAATGCTTGGTGGTGTCGTCGTGCTAGGCGGCAAGATATTAAAGGGCTACTTTGAACACACGGTTAAAAAGCGAACTGCCGAACTTGAAGAGAAACAAAAGTTAAAAGATAAAAATAAAACAGTTGATATCGAGGAGGACTGGTAATGCTCAGAGATGTACAGGAAATTTTGTTTGATGAAAAAGCAATCGCTCAAATTGTCACAAAAATAGGAAAACAAATAACTGAAGATTATCGTGGCAAAGATCTATTGTTGATAGGCATATTAAAGGGTGCTAATGTCTTTATGGCAGATTTAATGCGCAAGATTGACATTCCGGTTCAAATTGACTTTATGGCAGTTAGTAGTTATGGGATGTCAACTGAAAGCTCGGGCGTTGTTCGCATACTAAAAGACTTAGAGCACAGCATAGCTGGTAAGCATATTTTAATTGTTGAAGACATTGTCGATACTGGTTTAACACTACACTATTTAATGGACAACTTAATATCACGTGGCGCTGCGTCAGTGGCCTCTTGTACATTACTTGACAAGCCAGACAGACGAAAAGTCGATGTAAATATGCGCTATGTCGGCAGCGTTATTCCCGACGTCTTTATTGTAGGTTATGGTATTGACTATGCTGAAAAGTATCGCAATTTACCTTATATCGCATCACTTAAACCCGAAGTATATACTAAGTAAGGAGCTATTATGAAAGTTAATCAATATATCGATCATACCCTGTTAAAACCACAGGCGACTGCAGATGACATAGTTAAAGTATGTCAAGAAGCAAAACAATACGGTTTTTTTTCGGTTTGTGTCAATCCGCATTATGTTGCATTAGTCAGCAAAGAACTTAAAGATTCAAATGTAAAAGTTTGTAGCGTGATTGGTTTTCCGTTAGGTGCAAATACGACAGCACTTAAAGTGCAAGAGGCAGCACAAGCTGTCGCCGATGGCGCTAATGAAATTGATATGGTAATCAATGTCGGCGCGCTAAGAGGCGGTCAGTACGACTTTGTCGAAGCCGATATCCATGCCGTGGTTGAAGCCATCAAAGGTAATGCCTTATTAAAAGTTATTATAGAAACTTGTCTGTTGACAGACGAACAAAAAGTAAAGGCTTGTCAACTGGCAAAGTCAGCTGGTGCCGATTTTGTAAAGACGTCTACTGGCTTTAGCACAGGTGGTGCAACAACTGCAGATATTGCACTGATGCGCAAGACGGTGGGCGCTGACATGGGCGTCAAGGCATCTGGTGGTATTCGCGATTACGATACAGCAGTTGCCATGATAGAAGCTGGTGCAAGCCGAATTGGTGCAGGTGGCTCGTTACAAATTATTGGCGTGGCTAAGTCAACAGATAGTTATTAAGATAATCCGCTACCCGTTAGTCGGTTAGTCGGTTGGTATAGAAAATCTAAAGGATTAAACTCAAATACTGAATCTGAAGAGCCTAATTAAATGGGAGAAGATTAGGATGAATCATTCGAGCGATAAATTTAGTGAAATACTACAAGAAACATTGAAAGTAGCCAATTATTGTCAAGCTAAATTCGCGCCTTTTAAGTCTAAAAACGAATCTTGCAAAACAACAGAAAACACTTTAGATAAAGCGCTACGTACGCGATTTGAAAGCTTGGGGATTAAGCTTTCTGACGATATATCATGTCTTATTAATGGTGTCGATTTCGCCATGTTAAATGGCAATGCTTTATTCGATGCGATTTATTTATTAAATATTTATCATAATACTTTTGTCAGCGCCGGCTTCAGAGATGAAGCGGCGCTGAGTGATGTTTTAGAATTGGCGCGCAGCAGTATCTCGCGTCAAAAACTGATCGATTTATTAGTGGCCTTTTGTGACTATGGCTTTATATACAGTGATGGTCAAAGGCAAATTATTCTATCGTTTCTCTATGAGAAATTAACAGATGAAGACGAGGCAATTCGGCGTCAAGCAGCTGAGACAATGGCTTGTCTGATTGTTGCTAAACATACCGTTTTAGCTGTACAAGATAGCGCTGAACTTGTGGCTGAAATAGATGCGTCTATCGATAGTTTTTTGAAACGTGATGTCACAATATCTGAACTTCATATTGCACGATTGGGCAGTGCTTTAGAGAGTTTCACGACAGCGTTAATTAGTAAATGCCATTTTGATGCTAAAACGCTATGTACCGAAACAATTGTGCTGGCTTTACAACGCTATCGTCGTGATGAAACTTGTTTTCCGTACATATTGAATGTATTTGACACTTTGCCGGCAGCTCATTGTAACGATACCACTAGTGCTTCGATGTTACAAATCACCAAAAATATCAGTGTTATGACATCTGACGAACTAAAATTAGAAGCGCTTTACACCTATTATCGCTTAATTGATAAATTTGCAGTTACTGATATTGAAAGTGTTGAGCATTTTTCAATTGATACAGACTATTCGCTAGTTGAAAAATACTTTTATTACAAAATAAGTCAAAATCAAGAATACAATTACTATTCAGATATCAACATCAGTGATATGTATTTGAGTAATTTGAAAGTGGCGACGCCGCGCGTTGTCAAACTGGTTCAAATCGAGTTATTGTTGCAGCAAATTGGCAGTGGACAGGCTGATGCTTTTTATACAGCATTGCATTTTTCTAATGTTTTAAAAGTGAGTACGGACTATCGCGTATGTCACTGTGCCGGAGAAGCGTTATTGACAATTTTTGACGGTTTAACCACTGGTCAAAAAAATGATATTGTAGTTGAATTATTGCTCGCCTTAGAAATTCAAAGTTATCGTTTTACAGAACATATTCCAGCTGTATTGGGGCGTTTAGTCGTTCAATTGCCGGTGCGTGAATTCTATGAATTTGTCGAAGATTTTCTTACTGAAATAAAAGGTTCAGATTCACAAATTGCGATTTTAATTCTCGATGCTGCCCTCGTTGCCACTAGGGCTTTAATTGCTGAAACTGACAATATTGCAGATTTAGATGAAAAACTATCAGAATTGTTAAAAGTTGTTTTTAATGGATTATTTCATTACGAATCAGCTATTTCGCAGCACGCTTTGCGCATTCTGGGGCGCGCTTTATTTGCTGATAGCAATCATTCGGCAAATAAAAAACTATTAATTGGCAAAATTGCCAAAAAATTAATTGTTGCAATTACGCGTCAAGAAGATGACTATTTTGGTCATTTGACAAAGGCGATGGCATTAAACTATATTTTTGCATTTAAAAGAACTGAAAATCTTCGGATACGCGACGATGTCTTCACAGTACCGCACAAAGTGGCATTTTTTCCTGGCACATATGACCCGTTTTCGAAAGCGCACCTGAGCAGCGCCATTGCGATTCGCGATATGGGGTTTGAAGTCTATTTGGCAATAGATGAATTTAGTTGGTCAAAGCGCACTCAACCAAATCAGATGCGACGTAAAATTATTGAAATGTCAATTGCCGATCAAAGCGATATTTACGTTTTTCCTCAGAGCAATATTGTCAACATTGCTAATCGAGATGATTTATTAAATCTAAAAGATCTATTTGCAAGCCGTGAGGTCTATTTAGTGATGGGCGCCGACGTATTAACGAATGCATCAGCTTATAAACGAGTAGATGTCAAGGATACAATAAATAGTTTTTCGCATGTAATTTTTGAGCGCTCCAAGGGCGCTGGTGCTGCAGGGGACAAAGATGTTCTAGAAAAAGCTATTAAAAATGTTAAAGGTGATGTTATTCGCATGACTTTAACGCCCGAAATAGAACAGATTAGCTCGACACAGATACGTAATTATATAGATAGGCAACGCGATATATCTGATTTAACTGAAAAAAAGGCACAGCAATATATTTACAATACGGCGTTGTACCGACACGAACCGTTGTTTAAAGACACTTTAACAGTGCGTTCTACCGGTGTAACAGTAACGGAAACCATTGATGATGCCCTAATCGCTGAACTAGAGCAACAATTTACAATTGATGGGCAACAAATTAAGAGCTTATTCAGTGACACACAACCCGATGTACCACTACGCTGTCTGCAGATAAGAGATATTAACAACGACAACCAGCTCATAGCCTGTTCGATGTTTCATTGGCTGAGAAGTAGTATGATCTATCACGAGTTTCCATCAGATAGAATTAGTGATTATATTAGAAATAATGCGGTAGGGCGTATTGTCGTCATCGATCTAATGCTTTGTAAGGCCAATTATCACGGTATGAAACTGGAACAAATTGTCTTAACAGAAACATTGGCATTCGCCATGGCTAAAGATTATACTTACGCTATTTATAAGAATGTACTCAACCGACAAAATGTCAGCATCGATCAAATATTAAAATTGCAAGGTTTTGTTTCGCATTGTGATGAAGCGACTTGCATTCAAGTAGTCGATATGAATAATCCAATTATTCTTAATTTAGATTGCAAATCGATGATAAAAGCACCGTATCGCGATGCACCTACCATTGGCACTGCCATTATGAAAGCGCGCCAAAAATTACAACAGGCGCTTTGCCGTTTTAATCGTGGTAGTCTGGTATTGTCATTTGACAGGTCGATGATGTATGAACATCTCATAAAAAAAATATGTGATGTCAATGGCGTGAGCACTTTCGAAGCGTCACCGCGCAAATTAGGCGACAGCATGTGTGTCACCTATGGGGATTTATTTAAGCGCTGGCGCATACCCAATACGGTTACTAAAGCGCTGCACACTGAGCGGTTCTATCGCCTCGACTTTCAGTCTTACGAAGTGCATAATGCACCTAATTACCTAGATCTTGACATTCAAACAAAGACTATAAAGTCGTTTCAACGACCGGTAATTTTAGTCGATGATATCTTCGATAAAGGTTATCGTTTAAAGGCGATTATGACCACATTTAACAAATATCAAATCACCATTAAAAGGCTAGTTTCCGCTATTTTAACTGGGCGTGGTAAAGCTTGGCTTGAAATGAACGATATTGCTGTTGAATCAGCTTATTATATTCCAAAAGTAAAATTTTGGTTTAACGAAGCAATGTTATATCCGTTTATTGGTGGTGATGCAGTGCAAGGTCAGCTATTGCAGAGTGGTGCGCCGTTACAGTCGATTAATTTAATACTCCCTTATGTATTTCCCAAGTTTTTACATGATGTACCTAAGGCAAAAGTTGCCGACTTTTCGAGTTCTTGTTTAGAGAGCGCCATGATTGTGCTAAATGCCCTTGAAGAAGAATATTTGCGGTTACATGGCAAGGGATTAACACTAAGAGATTTAAATGCTGTACTGGTGTCACCGCGCATACCGCATAAACGTGATTATTTAGAGTACGATTTAAAGAGCAGTCTGACTGATGTCTTGGCGGCTGATGCAGAATACTTATCGAAAATAATTAATTATTATGGTGAAAATGATGAATAATTTGTACGCTTATGAAGGTATTGTCAGTACGGCAGCAGCCATCGCAAATGGTGGTGCTGCGCCTGTTTTTGCCGAAGACGAGCAGCAACAGGTAGTCAATTTTGTCAGTGAGGCATCGCGAAGTTGGTATCGTGCTCTAAAGCCACCATATCGTTTAGCAATCATAGGCTTAGGTGATGTCGGCAGAACGCTGGCGGTTGGACTTAAATTATTGGCGCCAGCAGTATTATCTGAAATTGGCATTTACGACCTCGATACTAGTCGTGTAGCGGCACTTGAAATGGAATTAAACCAAATATATGATGGCGACATTAATGATATACCAGCTGTCATTAAAGACGACAAAACATTGTTTGACAGTGATGTCGTCGTATTTACGGCATCGAAATCAGTACCGACTGTCGGTGCAAATATTGCCGATGTTAGATTACACCAATTAAAAGGCAATGCGATAATATTAGAAAGTTATATAGAGCAGGCCGTCGCCTGTCATTATAATGGCATGTTTTGCATTATGTCCGATCCAGTTGATTTGCTTTGTAAGGTTGCCCTTGAAAAAGCGCGCGCATTAGATAGTAAACTATTGACACCAGTTAAAATTCGTGGTTTTGGCTTAGGGGTTATGTATGCGAGGGCGCGCTATTATGCAGGTGATATGCAATTATCCTATTTTGATAGTCAGGCGATGGTCTTTGGGCCGCATGGTACGGGGCTGGTTGTCGTCGACAATTATAGCGATGTTAATTTGGCAGTTTCAAAGGTGTTGGCAGAAAAAGCGGTTAAGGCCAATTTAGAGGTGCGTGGGCATGGCCAAAAACCGTATATTGCGCCCGCCTTATCATCTGGTGCACTTTCAATTATTGCCATGTTAGAGGGGCGTTGGCAACATAGTGCGGTCTACTTTGATCGCGTATTTTGTGGTGTGAAGAATAGAATGACAACGCGTGGTATTGAACTAAAGACAATGCCGTATCATCAACGCGTTGCGCAGTGGCTAAACAGTACATTGTCACAGTTGGAGAAACAGTATGAAACGCTACATACTTAAAAAAAAACCTTCTCAACAATTGAAAGAACGCATTTACTATCTGGCCAAGTTGGGAGATTATACAGTAATTGAAAAGTTAGACGGCGTTAATATTGTTGCTGGCGATATATTAGTAATTGCTGTTGATTTAGATATTTTGGGTGACAATTGTCAAATGCATCAAATTCTATTGCGCTATTTGACACAAAATAAAAACGTTTTAAAAGGCGTTAAATGTGGCTTCTGTCTTACTTCTGATAGCATTTATCACACTAAGGATTATGCTAAGCGTTTGGCCTTTGTATTAAATATGCACGGTGCTCACTTTAATGGTCACGCTTTGTTTGAAGTGGTTGAAGACTATAAAAATTTTAAGACTTGGCAAAAAGTGTATCATATGTCACTTCAAGCGGTCTGCCAGCAGCGTTTAGTGGCATTTCACGAGAGCCTTAACTATAATAGGCCACACAATCGCACTAAAGTCGTGGCATTACACGCTTCCGAACGATTGAAAAGTAATACCTTAACACTTTGGGAAATGGTGCACGCTAAAATGGACGCGCACTTTCATATAAAGACACTGCATATTGAAAACGGTGAAATTATTGATTGTAAGGGTTGCGATTTCAAAACTTGTTTACACTTTGCTGAGCAAAACAGTTGTTATTATGGTGGGCAAGTGACAAAAGAATTACTTCCAGCAATAGAATGGGCCGATATTGTCGTTTGGATATGTCCCAATTATAACGATGCAGTATCGGCCATGCATACGGCGCTAATTAATCGCTTGACAGTATTATACCGAAAAATGTCGCTACGCGATAAGCAATTCTATGGCATAATCGTATCAGCCAATTCGGGTGGCGATGTCGTAGCTACCCAGCTGATAGACGCGCTTAATTTTAATAAGGGTTTTATGATGCCACCACACGCCATGTTGTGTGAAACGGCTAATGATCCAGCGTCAATCTTAGAAGTCGCTGATATTGAATTAAAGGCAGAACAATTTGCCGCGACGATTATGTGTAATAGTCAGCTGTAAAAAGCGATTTTGTCCACTGCGCGCATTTTGCTATGATTTTTAAAGGTTCTTTCCTTGATACTTTTTGCTTTCTTGGTACTACCTACTGCGGCCACATCATTTTAAGCAATACTATAATCACTATGATAACCACCAACCAAATCAGTCTGCGGCGGCGTTGGGCGCGTGTCTTGCCTTTTTTCTTGTGGGTAATTTCTTTATTATTCGTCTTAGTGGTTTGCATTTTTTGCCTTGTTGGGGTCGTGTTGATTGACATTTGATTAGCTTTATTCTTCGTGTAATTAATAAAATCGTTTAGTGCAGTTTGCTCTGTTTTTTCAGTCGTGCTTTCAAGTGTTTTTTGTTCAAGGGCTTCGCTTTCCAAATCTAAATTTTGTTTAACTGCTTCATTTTTAGACGGCATATTTTGTTCAATAGCATTTATTTCTGATATTATCTTGGTTTCGATTACTTCATCTTTTGTAGATAGATCAATTTCATCATTTTCACTTTTAGTAGTGACATCTTGCTCTAAAATCTCATTTTTCAAAGATTGCTCACTTTCAAGTGAACTATCAGAAGTAGAGATATTGTCAGTTTCGACTTTATCTTTAACAGTGCTACGGCCAGCTTCTACATTATTATCGTCATTTGACATAACGAGATCATCATCTAAGTCAACGTCAAATTTATAGATAAAAGGTTCGGGTTGCACAGGTGATATTTCAACCGCATTTTCCGGTATAGAGGCGTCTACAATTTCTGTCTCTGCCTCATTGTCAACAGCACTAATGTCGATATCTTCGACCAATTGTTTTATGTGATCAATGATTTCAATTAAGCTATTGGCATGATAAAATTGATCACTGCTTAAATAGTCATTAATATCGTAGCAGGGTTTGCTATCACATAAGGCGAGCACTTTTTCAAGTATTACTTTTAAAGAATCTTGAAATGTAGTAGAAGTATCATATTTTTCAAGATTAATAATTTCATTGAGTAGTATTTCGCCATCTGAAATGATTATTTGATTTTCATCAATTAAAAGAGATAGTAAATCGGCGGGTAATTCATTATAGACGACAATTTTATCTAATATGTTAATTAAGAGATCTTTGCGTTCGTCGTTTTGTAGTTTATAGTTTTGCATATAAATTGGGAAGGGAACGCCTTCATTATAGAGCGTAACAAGGGTGTATTTACCATCGCTATTGCTAAATTCAAGATTGGTTAGGTGTTTGGTGAGCGCTTTGAATGCAGCTGAATTAATTAGCGTTCCCTTTTCGATTTCATTAATCAAGGCGATTTCATTATTTCTATTCGAGTGCGTACCCATAGAAATACATTGCAAATCATTTTTTAAAAATGTATCCATTATTACGTAATCGTGAACTTGTCTCATTGTCATCTCGCTTTTTTATAATAATATTTAAATATTTGGTCAACGCCCGTCATTGCGACCGCAGCACGCCAACACTATTATCTCGACTGAAAGCAGTGAGTGGAGAGATCTTATCTTTAAAAGCAAGATTTCTCAACTTCGATAAATCATTACAGTTGACACAATTAGTGTACCTTTTCATTTTGCTTTTATATTTTCATTATAGCGCATATTTTTATATATAACAATGTGCTAAATTAAAGATTTATGATTAGATTGTTTTTTTGTGTTTTTATTATGAATAATCTAGATATGAAAAGTCAAATTTTTTAAAAAATATGGTATAATATTTATCAGCTACCTAGCTGAAATTAAATCGATGATGGAGAAGTAGATGAAAAGTATAATTATTTTGACAGCTTCAACCGGAGCAGGGCACAATCAGGCAGCGGCAAATTTAAAGCGCCTTTTTGAAGAGCGCGGAATATATGTACATATTGTCGATATGTTCAAATCGACCAGTAAGAGCATGAACACGCTTATATCTGATGGCTACAAGCTTTTAGCGACTAAATTACCAAAGGCTTACGGTGTATTTTATAAATCGGTCGATAGCTGGGCGGCCAATAAAATTGTATTTAAAAATGTATTTTTAGCAACTGAAATTCGCTTAAAGTGGATCTTCAACGAATTTAAACCCGATTTGATTATTTCAACCCATCCGTTTGGCGCACCAATTGTTGGTAAACTCAAAGATAAAGGGCGAATTGATATACCCTTTGTACAAATAGTAACTGATTTTAAAGCCCACTATGCTTACATTCACGATGAAGTTGACGCTTATATTGTCGCCAGTGATTTTACGGCCAATTCATTAATTGAAAAGGGCATTGACGACAAAAAAGTACATGTTTACGGCATACCGACGCGTGAAGAATTTTTGCAAAAGAATACACGTCATTTCAGTAGCGATCGACCATTTCGCCTGCTGATAATGGGTGGCAGCATGGGCTTGCAGTCGATGGAAAGTGCCGTCAACCAATTGCTAAAAGTTGAAAAGCAAATGAAATTAATTGTTGTTTGTGGCAATAATGAGGCTTTGGCCAATAAATTGACAAAACAGCATCGAGTTGAAATTGACAAGGGCTTTCTTGAAGTGTACGGCTTTGTCGACAATATTCACGAGTTAATGGATCATGCTGACTTAATTATTTCAAAGCCGGGGGGCTTAACGACAACTGAAGCGATTCATAAATCGATACCAATGATTATTCCCTTTGCCATACCTGGGCAAGAAGAAGAGAACACTAGCTTTTTAGTGGAAAATGAAATGGCAATTGAAGTTAAAAATGTCGATGAACTGCAGCATCATATTGAACTTTTAATTGATGATGTCGATCAATATAAAAAAATGGTGGCCAATATGCTAAATTTATCAAAGACCTATAGTGTTGATGCCATTTTAGATCTTTGTATTTCAATGCTTTAAAGTACTTGACTATCATGATGAGTTGTATTAAACTGATGTAGTTAGAAATAATACGGTACTACGGGGTGTGGCTCAGCTGCAAAATTTCTACGATAGTGATTAATTGAGAAGAGGAGGAATTTTGCTGGAGGATGATTGTGAAGCAATCATCCGAATGGTCGACTGCGTTAGATTGAAAAAAGATAGTAAGAATTCAAAAAG
>PDWI01013962.1_pt1 | contig 16677 bp, 12 predicted proteins | sample 1430891 | NCBI WGS metagenome assembly PDWI01 (sample SAMN01162508, study PRJNA174530) | Oral metagenome, whole genome shotgun sequencing project. | biome: Marine environment; feature: Marine mammal; material: Swab sample of the gingival sulcus; isolation source: swab sample of gingival sulcus...
CATTCTCTCTTCGCCAATGTCTTCTTCAGCAGACAGATGAGCCACGCATTCTTTTCGCCATTCATAAAACATTCGTAAAGGCGTACGATGGATAACCACATTTAAGAAGCTACCCACCAACAGGCCGAGTATCGTAAACACACAAATAGCTAGTGTATGCTCAGATTGAAGTACAGAAATAAATTCCATGAGATAATATCCAGATTAACCAATAACGGCACCCATTTGGAAAATAGGCAAGTACATAGCAACAACCAAACCACCAATTACTACACCAAGGAAAGCCATAATCATTGGCTCCATCAAGCTGGTCAAACCATCCACTGCGTTATCAACTTCATTTTCATAGTAAGTCGCCACTTTATCCAGCATTTCTTCTAGACTACCAGCTTCTTCACCAATACCAACCATCTGAATACACATACTTGGGAACAAGTTAGTGCTGCGAAGTGCGAACTGCATTTGCTGACCAGTTGATACATCTTCTTTAACCTGTTGTACTGCATTGTAAAAGACAACGTTATTACAGGCACCGGCAGTCGAATCAAGGGCATCAATCAACGGCACACCTGCAGCAAAGGTGGTAGACAAGGTACGGGCAAAACGGGCGATAACTGCTTGATAAGCAATGTTACCAAAAACAGGCGCTTTTAGTGTTGCACGGTCAAGAAAATCTCGAAATTTTTTACTGCGTCGTTTGGCTTGAACAAATGCCTGAACCAAAAATAGAATAACAAAAATACAGACAAACCACCATTTTTGCATCCATGCCGACCAGTTAACAACCATTTGGGTAAAGGCAGGTAATTCAGCACCAAACCCTTCAAATAGACTGGAGAACACAGGCACTACTTTAACCAGTAGAATGGCAGTAACCACGATAGCAACAACGATAACCGCAATCGGATATTTCATCGCTTTTTTGATTTTTGCTTTTAACAGCTCACTTTTTTCTTTATAGGTTGCGACCCTATCTAGCATGGTTTCAAGAGCACCAGACTGCTCACCAGAGGCGACCAATGAACAAAATAAATCATCAAAATACCTTGGGTGCTTTTCCAGTGCTTCAGCAAAGTTGTTACCGCCTTCGATATCAACCTTCATTTCTAAAACCAAGTCTTTCATGGCTGGATTTTCAAGACCATCGGCAACAATCTCAAACCCTTGTGTGAGTGGAACACCTGCCTTCATCATGGTTGCCAGCTGACGCACAAAGATAGCAATATCCATTGCGGTGATCTTTTTTTGCATACCAGGGATGACAATGGGTTTGGGTTTTTTCTTAATGTTAGCAACAGTAATCCCTTGCTTGCGAAGCTGAGCTTTCGCAAGTTCGAGACTACGACTGGTCATATCACCTTTGACTTTTTGTCCACGACGGTTAGTACCTGTGTAAGAAAAGTCCAACAGCTGTTCTGTGGCTTGCTTTGCCATAAGCATATCCTATATATTTTTTGTAGCCTATTTCAAGCTAGTTAAAGATTTAATGAGTGGTTTTACTAAATACGATTTTTACTGAATATTATTTTTACTAAGCATGGTTTTCATCAAATTAAGTCTATGTAAGTTTTAATAGTATATGTAAATTTTAATACATCCAAAAAATAATGCAAATACAATAATTCATATACAACAATTTACATAAAAATAAGTTAATCAGAAGTCACACGAGTCACTTCTTGAACACTGGTTAGTCCTTGTAATACTTTCATAATACCTGAGCGATGTAAGTCACGGAAACCTGTCTTGACTGCAGCATCTTTAATCTGAATGGCATTACCGTCTTCCATAATAATACGTGAAATATCTTCGTTGATTTTCATAACTTCATAGACACCAACGCGACCTTTGTAACCTTCACGGCATTCATTACAGCCAACCGGCTCATAAATGATATTTTCAGGATTATCCAAATCCTCCTCAGTAAAGCCTAATTCTAACAAGCTTTGTCGTGGTATGTCGGTTGGACGTTTACACTTTTTACACAGACGGCGAGCAAGACGCTGGGCGATGACCAAGTTAACCGAAGTCGCCAAGTTAAAAGAGGCAACCCCCATATTACGCAGACGAGTCAGAGTCTCTGGTGCCGAGTTGGTGTGCAGTGTTGATAATACCATGTGACCTGTTTGGGCAGCTTTAATCGCAATCTCTGCGGTTTCAAGGTCACGAATCTCACCAACCATAACAATATCTGGATCTTGACGTAGAAAGGCTTTTAGTGCAGAAGCGAAAGTCAAACCCACCTTTGGATTGACGTTACACTGGTTAATTCCTTCTAAGTTAATTTCTACAGGATCTTCTGCTGTTGAAATGTTTCTACCAACTGTGTTTAAGATATTTAAGCCTGTATATAAAGATACTGTCTTGCCAGAGCCTGTTGGTCCTGTGATCAGTAACATACCCTGTGGCTTTTCTAATGCCTCCATAAACATCTCTTTCTGATCTGGCTCATAACCAAGCATATCGATACCTAGCATGGCAGATGATGGATCCAAAATCCGCAGTACAACTTTTTCACCAAAGAGCGTTGGTAGTGAGTTGACACGAAAATCAATGGCTTTGTCCTTAGAAAGTTTTAGCTTAATACGTCCATCTTGAGGTGCTCGGCGTTCAGAAATGTCCATTTGTGACATTACTTTTAAACGAGCGGCAATTTTCCCTGCCAATTGCACAGGAGGATTGGCAAAGACATCCATAACCCCATCAATACGGAAGCGAACACGATAAGTTTTTTCATAGGGTTCAAAGTGTAAATCAGATGCACCGATACGGATGGCATCTATTAACATCTTGTTAACGAATTTTACAACGGGCGCATCATCAACACCGCCTGTGTCAGCATCTGCTTCATCATCAGCGTCACCTTCGACATCGATTGCTAAGTCACCATCTTCAAAACCTGCAAATTCATCCATTGAATCAGCAAAAGCAGTGTCGATAAACTTTAGTAGCTTATCCTCTGCAACCACGATGGTTTCAACCGACATACGTGAGTTAAACGATATCGCATCAATAGCATCAATACGAGAAGGGTCGCTCATTGCCACAAACAGTCGCTGACCTCGCTTAAAAAGTGGTACAGCATTAAACTTTTTGATAATTTTTTCATCAACCAAATCTTTTGGCAAATTATCAATATTGAATGAATCGATATCAAATAACGGATCGCCAAATTCGGTCGCAATCAATTCTGCAACCTTATCAGCGGGCGCGAGCTTATTGGCGACCAAATAGGAAATCAGACTAATTTTTTCTTGTTGTGATTTGGTTAATGCTTCTTGCATTTTCGTGGGATCAATCAGCCCTGCCTGTACCAGTCGTTGAGCGATACCACCGAAATTTGTCGCTGACATAAACAACCACTCCTAAAAACTTCAATTTCAATGTAATATTTTTAATGATGGCACAATAATACATTGCCAAATAATATGTAAACCCAAATAATATGTAAACATAGTGTAAAAAAATAAGATGTAAGTCACAAATAGACCTATATACCTTTACAATACTGTAAGATGACTAGTATATCAAGTTTTATCTGAAAAATTGGCATATAAATGTCGTTGTTGACCTTGTTAATGGGATGAATGGTTTATACTTTTAAAAAAAAAGTCTGATATAATAGCTAACGCTTTTGACTAACGTCATTATAATACAAATGTTAATTGCTTTAATTATATAGCTTCAGAGGTCAACTATGAAAACTTGGGTCATCGGAAACTGGAAAAAAAACCCTGCATCACTAAAAGATGTAGAACAATTGGCAACCGCTATTGGTCAACAAGCCAATGCCTTGAATAAGAATGATTCCAGTAATATCATGATTATTCCTAGTGCCTTACATATAGTGCCTGCCTCGCAAGCAGTAGCTGCCTCAGATGTATTGATTGGTTGTCAAGATATTAGTGCTAAAAGTGCCACAGTTGGTGCATTCACAGGTGATAACTCGGCTCAACAAATGCGTGAAGCAGGGGTAAGTTGGAGCTTGGTAGGGCACTCTGAACGTCGTCAGTATCATCGTGAAAGTGGTGAAGTATTGATAGCCAAGATAAAAAACACCCTTGAACAAGGGCTTGGTGTGATATTCTGTATTGGTGAGACTTTGGTTGCTCATGACTTAGGTAAAACTATCCCAGTATTACAAGAGCAACTGGCGGTGATTAAAGAATTTGCCAATTCGTCTGATTCTGTCACCAGTTCTTTACCAAATATTGTAGATTATGCTGATAAATTGATCATTGCCTACGAGCCTGTGTGGGCGATTGGTACAGGTAAAGTCCCGACGGTTGCAGAAGTCGAGGCAGTTCATCAAGAAATTCGTGATTATTTGATAAAGGTTGATGACTCACTTGCAGATGTGCCAATTATCTATGGCGGTAGCGTTAATCCAGATAATGCTGGGCAATTTGCAAATAGTGATAAAATTCAAGGGGCGTTAGTGGGCGGTGCTTCTTTGGATGCGGATAAGTTTTTGCAGATAGCAGATAGTTTCTTTACAATTAAAAGCTGATTTACAGCAAAAGCTAATTCATAGCAGAAACTAAATAGCTAAAAAACTAATAGCTAACTATAAAACTTTGTGTCAGTTACTAAATTTATATCATAGTCATTATAAAATCTGTTATAATTGAGCGTTTTTATTATATATATTTTTTGCAACAGCAGGAAACAAGTCAATGTTTAACATTATCTTAGCCATACAAATCATCGTTGCCATCTCTATGGTAGGTCTGATACTCATCCAGCATGGTCAGGGAGCGGATGCGGGTGCATCTTTTGGTGCAGGAGCGTCAGGTACGGTTTTTGGGGCGGCAGGTTCTGGTAACTTTTTGACGCGTGCCACCGCAGTGTTGACGGCAATATTTTTTATAACCAGTATGGCATTGGCAATACAAGCAAAACAGCAGGCAACAGACCAACGTCGACTAGATGTTGATGAGAATCCGGTTGTTGACACTGTTGTTGACACAGAAGTCGTCACAGAAACGCCGACAAAGCAATCAACAGAAGCTCCAGCAGAGTAAGAGTGGAAATAAAACAACAAATTAAGAGATTTTTTTGGTTTAATAAAAATTACACTTGCTATTTTTTATAGAAGTTATTAAAATAGCTCGCTCAATTTGATAGATATAAAATTATTAATTGAAAACTAAATAAGCGATTGTGGTGGAATGGTAGACACGCCATCTTGAGGGGGTGGTGACGCAAGTCGTGAGGGTTCAAGTCCCTCCAATCGCACCAATTATTTGTGTATTTATGATTATTTAATCTAATAAGTAAATTTTAATGATACCCTGCTATTTGGTAGCAGGGTTTTTTGTTTTTTAATACATCTATCAGTGCTATATTAGTGTTATAATTGACACAGCGTCATTTTTCTTATTTCCCTATTAAAATTCTCAATATACCCCAAAACACTTAACACAAAGAGCCCACCATGACCAAGTATAACAAAAACAGGCATAACCAAAACAAGCAGACAACAACGGATAAATCTAGCAAGATCACCAAACAAAATAAACCAAAACGCAAATACCATAGAAATATTGTCAAAGTTGAAGAAAAGCCACCATTGCCTTTGCAAGAAAAACTTGCTCATAAAGGTCATACCTTTACCTTAACTCGCTATCCTGCGACAGAAGACCGTGCATTGCGAGCTTGGAGCAATGCTGAATTGCTGGCTTTGCAATATCTTGATGAGCAAATTGATGAGCAAAAGCTGATTTTAACTGAGCAAATTTATACCTACAATGATAGATTTGGCGTTTGGAGTTGCTTGTTAAATGCTAATAGAACCACCCCAATAATCACCCATGCCAGTCAAAAAAAGGCAATTAAGCAAAACCTAACTAAAAATGGCTATTCAGCTGAATTATTAAAAAATATGCCAACGCATACGCCATTAGACAAATTAAAAGAGGTGAGGCTTGCGTTAATTAAAGTACCGAACAATTCAGTGCTAAAAATTGCCGAGAAATACTTTGAAGAAGTAGAACAGTCACAGGCATGGAAAAAAGCTCGATTGCTAATTTTAAAGAAACCCAGAGATGGAGTGGAATATCCGACATTAATCAATAGCATTGATTATAATGATAAAGAATACCGTCAATATTATGGGGTGTTTTCAGCCGAAAAAATTGACATTGGCACGCAGTTTTTATTAGAACAATATGATAATGGCAACCTTATGGTAAAGGCAAAAGAGCTAAAAATCTTGGATTTAGCCTGTGGTAATGGGGTCATCGCTGGTGAGTTGAGTTGCCGTATGACTGCTGATAGTTTGCCTCAAGCGACGTTTACTTTGCTTGATGATTTTGCCCTAGCAGTAGAATCTGCCAAACTGAATATGCAAGGGCTAACGGCAGAGTACATTTGTGATGATGGTTTGCAGAGTTTGCCTGATGCTGAGTTTGACTTAGTGGTGTCGAATCCGCCATTTCATTTTGAGCATGAAAGTAATATTGAAGTAGCAATGTCACTGTTTGCTCAAGTGAGTCGAGTGCTAAAGGCTGGTGGACGTTTTGTATTAGTGGCAAACAAACATTTAAACTACGAAACCCATTTGACAGAGCATTTTAAAAAGGTGTTTGTGGTTGCTACTAATAAGAAGTTTGAGGTTTATGAGTGTGTGTTATAAGTTTTGTGGCAAGTCTTAAAATATTAGTTGACAAACAAGCTAGTTAGCTGTAGAATACGCACCCTAAGTTGATGCGGGGTGGAGCAGTCTGGTAGCTCGTCGGGCTCATAACCCGAAGGTCGTTGGTTCAAATCCAGCCCATCAAAAATACAACATATATTAAATTTAAATTTAAATATTGATGCGGGGTGGAGCAGTCTGGTAGCTCGTCGGGCTCATAACCCGAAGGTCGTTGGTTCAAATCCAGCCCCCGCTACCATTTTTTAATTTATTAAAATTGACTGTTTGACTAAACTTTTGATTGAATATCCTTTTACAATTAATCACTAATTCTTACCTTTTCAATTATCGACTAATTTTGCTTAATTGCAACGTTTAGCCCACCAATATTGTCTGTGGGTTTTTTTGTATCTGTCGTTTGTGCTATTTTTAGTGGTGAATTACTGTTATAATAGCTTTGGGAGGTGAGAGCGGATAAAACGAAACACTGTTTCGTCCGCTCGCAAGACAAAGGCTGTGCCTTCGTAAGGGCGGGTATAAAAATCAATAAGTTATCTAAATTTTGCGTAAGTCCTATATTTTTACATACCATTTTAATATTAAAAGAAAAAAATATGAAATTATCAAGTAAAGTGACTGAGTTAACTAAAATCATTGCACCAGCTGTGGCTGTTTGTGATGTTGACCTTTGGGGTGTGGAATTTTCTCCGCAAGGCAAGCGGTCGTTATTACGCATCTATATTGATGCCCTACCTGAGGCAAAAGCTGAAGGTAAACAGGCGAGCATTGATGATTGTGCTCGTGTGAATCATCAAGTGAGTGGGGTGCTAGAAGTACATGATCCGATTGCTGGTGAATATGTGCTAGAAGTATCAACCCCAGGGATTGACCGTGCGATTCTAAAGCAGGGAAACGCCGTAAAGTGCAAGGTACACTTAATAGCATCGATATTGATGGAAGCAAGAGCCTATCAGTGACTTGCGATGGCGAGGAGTTGCAAGTGTTACTTAATAATATTGATAAGGCGAATTTGATTTATCAGTTGGATTAGGATTTAATCATGCAAAAAGTAGTAACATTAGAATTAAACCACCCAATCGCTTGCCAAGGAATAAGTGTTCGCACAACCAATGCTGATGAAATGACGGCTGGAAATGAAAATAGCAAGGCTAAGATTGGAAATTTATGGCAGAATTTCTATGGTCAATTTGCTGATAGTTTAGATGATAATAGCCAAATTTTTGGTATTTATCATAACTATGAAAGTGATGTGAATGGTGCGTTTGATGTCACTGCTTGCTTTGCCAATAACAAAGAATTAAAAGATAACTTAGACACAGTGATTATTCCAACAGGGAAATATTTAGTATTTAAAAAACAAGGTGCTATGCCACAAGCTGTTATTGAGGCATGGGGCGAAGTTTGGAATTATTTTAATTCTGATGGTTGTTCTGAGAAACAAGATTCTTATCGACGTAGCTATCGAGTTGATTTTGAAAAGTATATTGGTGCGGATACGGTTGAGATTTATATTGGGATTGAGTAGTTTTTCAAAGTTTTTAAGTATTTTTTAGATAAGTAAGTTTTTGTAGTTTTGCTCGGTGTTGTTCACCTTGCTGTTATTAAAATTAGTTAAAATAAGTAAAGTAGGTAAAGTATGAGTCGTGAGATTTTAACGGTTGTTGAGACTGTCAGTAATGAAAAAGGGTTAAATCCTGAAGACATTTTTGAGGGTGAGTATGATACGTTCCGTTATTGGACGGTGGTTGCTGATGAAGACCATGAAATGCCTGCTTGTCAGCTCGCCATTACCGACCTTGATCCAGAAGAATGGTCAATCGGTGATGTCAAAGAAGAGCAGATTGAGTCCATTGATTTTGGACGTATTGCTGCCACTCAAGCAAAACAAGTCATTATCCAAAAAATCCGTGAAGCAGAGCGTGCCTTAATCGCTGATGAATATGAGCCTCGTATTGGTGAGATGCTATACGGTGAAGTGAAAAAGCAGACTCGTGATGGTTTTATCATCGATTTGGGTGATAAGGCTGAGGGCTATTTGACTCGTGATCAGATGTTGCCTCGTGAGCAGTTGCGAGTGAAATCTCGCATTAATGCTATTTTGTATCATGTAAATCGTGAAAATCGTGGGGCACAGCTATTGTTGTCTCGCACGCATAGTGATATGCTAACCGCGTTGATGCAAAAGGAAGTGCCTGAAATCGCCGAAGAAATTATTGAGATTCGTGAGGTAGCTCGTCTTCCAGGGACTCGTGCAAAGATTTCAGTAAAAACCAATGATGCTCGTATTGACCCTGTGGGTGCTTGTATCGGTATGCGTGGTACGCGTATTCAAGCGGTACAGCAAGAGCTGGATGGTGAACGTATTGATGTGGTGGTGTGGTCAGATGACCCTGCTCAATATATCATTAGTGCCTTAGAGCCTGCGGACGTGACTAGCATTGTGCTAGATGAAGATGCCAAGACAGCAGACATTATTTTTGCTACCAATGATCAGCTGGCTCGTGCGATTGGTTCACAAGGGCAGAATGTACGCCTTGCCTCTGAATTGACTGGTTATAAGCTCAATATGATGCTAGAAGCTGAATATCAGAAAAAGCAAGAAGATGAGACCAAAGCGTTTGTGCAGTTATTTTATGAACGTTTGGAAGTGGATGAAGACTTGGCTCAAGCCCTTGTTGATATTGGTTTTACTGGTATTGAAGAAGTGGCGTATGTGCCGGCAGATACTTTTTATGACATTGATGGCTTGGATGACGATGCCATCGATCAGATTCAAGAACGTGCTAAAGAGTTAGTAATTGCTGATGAGTTGGTGAAACAGCAAAATATGAAAGAGCCAAGTGCAGAGTTGCAAGCATTGGAAGGTATGACCACCGAATGGGCGTATGCGATGGCTCAAAAAGACATTATCACAGTTGATGATTTGGCTGAACAAGCAGTGTTTGATCTTGAAGACATTGCAGGCTTGGACAGTGACACGGCTGGTAAGCTGATTATGAAAGCTCGTGAGTCTTGGTTCGATGAGTAATTTTAGCTCGCTTTTTCAAGCGTTTTCTCAAACTCTCCTTCAAGCTTTTTTCCAAGCTTTTCTGAAAGGAAATAAGCGGGGGGAGACATTGAATTCTATAATGAATATGGTTCGATTTCATAAACAAAATTCTATAATTAATGGTGCGTTTATGATGTAAAATTTTAAACTAATTGGGTGATTTATTGCCTTGTCTTCACTTTTCTACCGCTAGTAAAGGGAGGCTTAGGGTGAAGTCTAATGCAAACAACTTTAAATAAAGGCAAAGATGCTCCCCAAAATACGAAAGAAGTAGGTGATAATTAATGGCAGATAAAAGCGTCAAAGAACTGGCAGAAATGGTAAAGAAAACTCCTGTTGTTGTGTTACAACAACTAAAGGATGCTGGACTGCCTGCTCGTGGGGAAGATGACTTGGTCACTGAACATGAGCAAGAGCGTTTGGTCGCATTCTTAAAAGAGAGTCATGGGCAAGAGCGAAAACGCCGTATTAGCCTAAAATCTAAGACAACCAGTACTGCAAAGATGACAGGCACATCAGGCAAGGCGAAAAGCATTAATGTTGAACGCCGTAAAAAGATTAACTTTGAAAAGCCAGATCCAGTTAAACAAGCTGAAGAGCTAAAGGCTAAAGTTAAAGCGGCAGAAGAGGCCAAAATTAAGGCCGCTAAAGAAGCTAAAACTAAGCAACAAGCTGAGGCTGATGCCAAAAAACGTCAAGAAGCTACCTTGGCTGCCATGCGTAAGAGTTTGGGTGGTAGCAAATCATCGACTGATAAGAAAGCTGATGACGTCACTGCCAGTGTGGTGGTGAAAAAAGGCAGTAAAGTTGCTGAAGCGGTGAAAGTGGAAGTGAAAACTGAAATCGTCAAAGGTAAAAAGAAAAGCAAAGGTAAGGCTCAAGTAAAACCTCAACCGAAGAAAAAAGAAACTGCTAAAGAGCGTAAAGCACGTGAAGCTCGTGAAAAAGAAGAACAACGCTTGCGTGAAATCGAGGCAGAGACTCGCCGTAAACAAGCTGAAACTGCTCAACAACGTACCCTAGAACAGATGCGTAAGATGGCAGATAAGTATTCCTCAGATACAGCTCCTGCTACAGAGATTCGCAAGGATGAACCTCTCGCTGAAGGTTTGGTCGGTCAAGCTCTTGAAGAATCTTTTGACAAAGAACGTCGTGAGATTAAGCGTGGTACAGGTACTTCTGGTCGTAAACGTCGTCGTGGCGGCAAAAAAGAAGAAGTACAAAGCAAAAACCGCAATCGTGGTTTAAAATCATCACAAGCAAATCAACATAAGTTTGAAGTACCTGTTGAAAAAATCGTGCATAATGTAGAAATTGGCGAAGAAATTGTTGTTTCTGAACTTGCTCAAAAGATGGCGGTGAAAGTGCGTGAAGTCATTAAACTGCTGATGAAAATGGGTGAAATGGTCAAAGAAAGCGAAACCATTGACCAAGCAACTGCCAGTTTGGTGGTTGAAGAATTGGGTCATAATCCAATCGCTGTTAGTGATACAAAAGTTGAAGATGACTTGCAAGAGTCGGTTGATGAGCGTAGTGGCAATGTACAGACACGTCCACCAGTTGTCACCATCATGGGTCATGTTGACCACGGTAAGACTTCGTTACTTGATAAGATTCGTGAGTCAAAAGTTGCCTCAGATGAAGCAGGTGGCATTACTCAGCATATTGGTGCTTATCATGTAGAAACCGAGCGTGGGGTGATTACTTTCCTAGATACTCCTGGTCACGCCGCCTTTACCGCCATGCGTAGCCGTGGTGCTCAAGCCACCGATATCGTGGTGATTGTAGTCGCAGCCGATGATGGTATGATGCCACAAACGGAAGAAGCCATTGACCATGCTCGGGCAGCAGGCACGCCAATCATCGTTGCCATTAACAAGATTGATAAAGAAAGTGCCGACCCTGATCGTGTACTGACTGAGCTATCTGTTAAAGAAGTCATCGCTGAAGATTGGGGTGGCGATACGCCAATGGCTCGTGTGTCAGCGAAAACTGGTGAAGGTCTTGATGAGTTGCTAGAATTGATTAGCTTACAAGCTGAATTGATGGAGCTAGAAGCCCCAACTGATGGTGCAGCTCAAGGTGTGGTTATCGAATCCAGACTCGATAAAGAACGTGGTGTGGTTGCCAGCGTATTGGTCAAAAAAGGCACACTAAACCAAGGCGACTTGCTATTAGCGGGTGAGCATTATGGTAAAGTGCGCGCGATGACTGATGAAAATGGTAAACGCATTCAACACGCAGGTCCATCGATTCCAGTGGAGATATTAGGCTTGCCTGAAACGCCATCGGCAGGTAGTGAGTTCCTTGTAGTTTCTGATGAGAAAAAAGCCCGTGAAGTAGCGGCATTCCGTATTAATCGTGACCGTGAGCAACAGCTAGAACGTCAGAATAAGATGCGTTTAGAAAATATGTTTGCCTCATTGGGACAAGATGAAGTTGCTGAACTTAACATCATTTTAAAAACAGACGTACGTGGGTCACTAGAAGCGATTCAAAATGCCCTTGATGAGCTAGGTACAGATGAAGTGAAGGTACGAGTAATTAGTTCTGGTGTCGGTGCGATTACTGAGTCTGATGTTACCCTTGCAGAATCTAGTGAAGCAGTACTGCTCGGCTTTAACGTGCGTGCTGACAATGCTGGTAAACGCAAAGCTGATGAAGAAGGTATCGACATTCGTTACTACAGTGTGATTTATGGTTTGATTGATGACGTGAAAGCTGCTATGAGTGGTATGCTAGCTCCAGAACATCGTGAAGAAATCCTTGGTATCGCTGAAGTGCGTGAAGTGTTCCGTTCTAGTAAGTTTGGTGCGGCCGCTGGTTGTATGGTTAGCGAAGGTACAATCTATCGCAACAAGCCAATCCGTGTATTGCGTGATGATAAGGTTATCTTTACTGGTCAATTGCAGTCGCTACGTCGCTTTAAAGATGATGTGAATGAAGTACGTTCTGGCATGGAATGTGGTCTGGCGGTTAAAGGCTACGAAGTACAAGCTGGCGACAAGATTGAAGTCTTTAATGTGCATGAAGTTAAGCGGACGTTGTAATCGCTTTATTCTGACTTCTTTCTAACTTTTTTAATGTTAAGAAAACTCAATGGCTTAGGCTGTTGAGTTTTTTACAATTCTACAATTTAATACAGTTGTTCTTTCACAATTGCCCTCTGAAAAATGCTAAACTAATCGTCTATAAGTTTTATCACTCTATAAGGAAAATAAAAATGAACCAACGCCTACAACGCCTAGCCGACCAAATTCAACGAGAATTAGCGGTATTGATTCGTGATGAAATTAATGACCCACGCCTAACGGGCATGGTAACTATTTCTAGCGTAAAAGTCAGCCCAGATCTTGGTTATGCTGATGTCTATGTCACCGTGCTAGAGCCTAGCATGGATGACGATATGAACAAGACTAGCCATGAAGAAAGCCTGAAAGTGCTAAATAAAGCCTCTGGATTTTTGCGTACTGAGCTGAGTCGCTTATTAAAAACTCGTATTACCCCACGTTTGCGATTTCATTATGATGAAGTCACCGCTCATGGTAATTATATGATGGAATTGATTGGTAAAGCGGTCAAACAGACAGCAGAGAATGAAGATGACAATATAGGAAATGTAGCAGAATAACAAAATGAATAATGCCAACTCTGCCACGCCATTTTTGACATTAAGCAATGTTAGTTATGATATTGAGCAAACACCTCTGATATCCGACATTAACCTAACCATTAGAGCTGATGATATGATTAGCCTGATTGGTCCCAATGGTGCAGGCAAATCCACCCTTGTCAAATTAATGCTTGGCTTGCTTACGCCTAGTAGTGGCACCATTACTCGCAAAGATGGTTTGATTATTGGCTATGTACCGCAGAAGTTTAGCGTGCCGACTATTTTGCCATTGCGAGTGGTTGATTTGCTGAAACAGGTTAATCCACACCGATTAGCAGAAACCGAAAAAGAACAACTATTGACCGCTTTGTCTATCCAACCATTGCTGAATAAGCAAATGGTGCATTTGTCGGGTGGTGAAACTCAGCGAGTATTATTGGCTCAAGCCTTACTTGAAAAGCCAGATTTGCTGATTCTTGATGAACCCATGCAAGGGTTAGACCCTGAAACTGAGGAATTACTGTATCAATTTATTGATGAGTTACCAGAGTTTTTACGCTGTGCCATGTTGGTAATTTCTCATGATTTGCATTGGGTAATGAGGGGCAGTCGCCATGTCATTTGTTTAAATAAGCACGTTTGTTGTGAGGGGCAACCTGTGGACATTCAGTCCATGGAAGAATTTCAGCAGATGTTTGGCTTGTTTGATAGCACCTTACTTGATAGCACCTTACTTGATAGTACACTGCTTGATAAGACATTGCTAAATGAGCATAAATACGAAAAACCTTATGTGCACCGTCATGACCATTGTCATCATTTATCAGATGATAATGCTTAGAATTGTTTGAAACTGGATTTCAAATAAGAAATATACTGTTTTATAAATGTAAGAAAGGACTCCACCATGTCATTCGCTCAAGTACACACTCGTTCAGTCGTTGGTTTGCACGCTCCAGAAGTGATGGTAGAAGTGCATCTATCACAAGGTTTGCCAGCATTGACCATTGTTGGCTTGCCTGAAACCTCTGTACGAGAAAGCAAAGACCGTGTACGTTCAGCGATGCTTAATTCTGATTATCAATTTCCCAATCGTCGTCTCACCATTAACCTAGCTCCTGCTGATTTACCAAAAGATGGGGCAAGGCTTGATTTACCAATTGCTATGGGGATCCTTGCCTCTAGTGGTCAAGTTGACCCAGAATGGCTTGCTGATTATGAGTTTATTGGTGAGTTGGCACTTAATGGCAAACTGCGACCAATTACAGGAAGTTTGGCAGTGGCAAGGGCGGTCAAGGCAGACAAAAGCCGTGTTGATAAGCGGTCGGATAGTACAAACAGCCAGTTAGCAAGGCAACCTAAAATGCCATCTACATCAGCACCACGCACCTTGATTGTCCCCAAAGACAATGCCGATGAGGCGAGCCGAGTAGCAGGAGTAACGGTATTGGGGGCAGATAGTTTAAGGGAAGTTTGTGAGCATTTAGAGGCAGTGCATGGGCAGTTTAGCTTTAATGGCGATGTTAATGGCTTGAGTGTCAATGAACAGAATGCTAATAACAATAAAATCATCACTCCAACAACGCCCAGTGTACCTAAGCGTACCTCTGTGTATAAAGTCGATTTGTCAGATGTCAAAGGGCAACACCACGCCAGACGAGCGTTAGAAATAGCGGCGGCTGGTGGACATTCATTACTGTTTAAAGGCTCTCCTGGTACTGGTAAAACCTTGATGGCATCACGGTTGCCGACCATCTTACCAGAATTGACCGATGATGAAGCCTTAGAAGTTGCCAGCACTTACTCAATAGCCAATGCGGAGTATGACTTTGGTACTCGTCCATTTCGGCAAATTCATCATACCATTTCCGCAGTTGCTTTGGTGGGTGGGGGTTCACGCCCAAGACCTGGTGAGATTACACTGGCAGACCGTGGGGTGTTGTTCCTTGATGAAATGCCTGAATTTGACCGCAAAGTGTTGGAAGTATTACGGCAACCGCTAGAGTCAAAACAAATCACCATCAGCCGAGCCAATCAGCAAAGCACCTTTCCTGCTAATTTTCAGCTGGTGGCGGCTATGAATCCATGTCCTTGTGGTTATCATGGTGATCCAACCAATACCTGCACCTGCCGTCCAGAGCAAATCCAACGTTATCAAGACAAGCTATCAGGGCCGTTACTTGACCGTATTGATTTGCACATTACCGTTCCTGCGATGCCAATGAGTGATTTGCAAAATGCGGAGGCCGGCGAAAAATCTGCGGTGGTGCGTCAGCGTGTGGTGGCGGCTTATCATCGACAAATAGAGCGTCAAGGCAAAGCAAACAATGAACTTAGCCCCAGTGAGCTTGATCAATACGCCATCTTAGGTGAGGCGGAAAAGCAACTGATAGCCAATGCTCAAACCAAGCTCAACCTCTCTGCTCGTGGTTATCATCGAGTGCTCAGAGTCGCTCGTACCATTGCCGACCTTGCAGGCGATCATAATATTAATACAGGGCATTTGACTGAGGCACTTAGTTATAGGGGGTAGTTATAGAGGTTAGTGAATTAAATAAGCCAAATCGAACAATGTTATCGAACAATGTTAAATGCCAAATACTAGTTCTCATAAACAAGCATTTCTGTTAAAATACAGCACCGTGTAGCCATATTTAATCATTTCTATACATACGCCAATCTCAATTTTCCCCCTCCCAGCCTCCCCCTAAGGGGGAGGAGCTCCCCTCCCTTTGGGAGGTGAGAACGGAAACAGCGAAACACCGTTTCGCCCGTTCGCAAGACAAAGGCTATGCCTGCGTAGGGGAGGGTAATAAAATCAATGGGTTACAAAATAAAGTTGAGATTGAAGTATACATCAAAATATCAAAGGAAATCATAGCAGGTTTTGCAACGTTCTTTTGATTGTTATGGTGTTATTTTAATGGTTTCTTCTAATAATCAACTAGCCAAAAGCGGAGTCAGTCAATAATGTCAACAACCGAAACCTATCAAGCCCAAGCCGAACGTATCAAAAATGAGCAAGGATTCATCGCAGCCCTTGACCAAAGTGGTGGCAGTACTCCAAAAGCATTGCAAGCGTACGGTGTCAGCGAAGATGAATACAATGATGACGATGAGATGTTTGCCAAAGTACACGAGATGCGTACACGCATTATGACTTGTGATGCCTTTACCAGTGAGCGAGTGCTTGGGGCGATTTTGTTTGAAGATACTATGGATAGAGAAGTGGCAGGCAAGCCTACCGCTAACTATCTATGGGAAGAGAAAAAAGTGGTGCCATTTTTAAAAGTCGATAAGGGTTTGGCAGATGAGGCGGATGGCGTACAGCTGATGAAACCTATGCCACAGCTAGAA
>PDWI01005323.1_pt1 | contig 16675 bp, 13 predicted proteins | sample 1430891 | NCBI WGS metagenome assembly PDWI01 (sample SAMN01162508, study PRJNA174530) | Oral metagenome, whole genome shotgun sequencing project. | biome: Marine environment; feature: Marine mammal; material: Swab sample of the gingival sulcus; isolation source: swab sample of gingival sulcus...
TGTAAATTCAGAAATTAAAACATGCTCCAGACCATTTTCTGAATTTAAAAAAATTGCAGTTGGTTGTGATCATACCGGATTTAAAACAAAAAAAATTATAATAAATTTTCTCTCAGAAAAAGGTTATGAGATTCAAGATGTTGGAACAAATAATGAGGAATCATGCGACTATCCTGACTTTGCTATTGAAGTAGGTAAATTAGTTCAGACAAAAAAAGTTAGTTCTGGAATTTTATTTGATGCAACCGGAATTCCATCTGCAATTACTGCTAATAAATTAAAAGGAATAAGAGCAGCAACTTGTTATAATGAGTTTACTGCACAAAGTGCAAGAGAGCATAATAATGCAAATATTATAGTTTTAGGTGCTAAAACTCTTGGTGAAGAAACTATAAAATCAATTTTAAATGTTTGGTTAAAAAGTAAATTCTTAGGTGATCGTCATCAAAGAAGATTAGATAAAATTAGTCGATTAGAAAAATAATATTTTTAGGATCTTTCATTGTTAATTAAAGACACAAACATTGTTTCAAATTCACAAATTTCGAAAAACACTTTTTTACTTGAACTTAATTCGCCTGAAATCGCATCTATAATTCAACCGGGGCAATTTGTAAATGTAAAAGTTTCAGATAGTTATTTTCCACTTCTCAGAAGACCATTTAGTATTTGTGATGTAGAAGGTGAATCTATTTTTATAATGTATAAATTGGTTGGTGAAGGAACAAAAATTATTTCTGAGAAAAAAGCAGGCGAACAATTAAATATTTTAGGACCTTTAGGAAATTCTTTTTCGAATTATAAGAATTATGACAATATTATTCTAATTGGTGGTGGAATTGGTATTGCTCCGTTTCCATATCTAATTAAAAAGTTCGGAAAGGATCAGAAATATACTGTACTTTTTGGAGTTAGATCTAAAGATGAATTTCATAATTATGGAATGCAGAATATAGAATATTCATCAGACGATGGTTCAATAGGATTTCATGGGAATACGGTACAGTTATTGGCTGAAAAGTTAGATGATTACGATTATTCTAAAACAAAAATTTTTGCTTGTGGTCCCAACCCAATGTTAAGAGCATTAAAAGAATTGATAGTTGATAAAAATTTTGAGTGTGAAGTTTCAATGGAATCTGCAATGGCATGTGGATTTGGAATTTGTCAAGGTTGCCCGATTGAGGGTGATGATGAAGAGAAATATAAATTGATTTGTAAAGATGGAGCAATATTTAATATTAGAGATATTGAGATATGAGTAATATAGATTTAAGCGTAAATATTGGTTCGCTAAAATTAAAGAATCCGGTAATGCTTGCTTCCGGTACAGTTGGTTATGGAAATGAAATTTCTGAATTTATAGATTTAAGTAAAATTGGTGGAATTGTTACAAAATCAATTTCCTTAAAACCCAAGAAAGGAAATTTACCGCAAAGAATTGTTGAAACCTCTTCAGGAATGTTAAATGCTATTGGATTAGCAAATGTAGGTATAGAAGAATTTGTAAAAGAGAAAATACCTTTTTTAGAAAAATTGAATTCTACAATTGTTTGTAATATTGCTGCAAGTTCTATTGAAGAATACGTAAAGTGTGTTGAAATATTAGACCCCGAAGACGCTATTAAAGCTTTTGAAATAAATGTATCATGCCCCAATGTAAAAGAAGGCGGACTAATTTTTGGTAATAATGTAAATGCAGTAGCCAAAATTACAGAGAAGGTTAGAGCAACAACAAGTAAACCTGTCATAATTAAATTATCCCCAAATAATTCTAATATTGTGGATTATGCAAAAGTTGTAAAAAAAGAAGGTGGCGATGCAGTTTCTGCAATAAATACATTAATTGGAACTTCTTTTGATATTTATTCCAAACGTCCTAAAATCAAAAATATTACCGGCGGACTTTCTGGACCAGCAATAAAACCCGTTGCTTTGGCAAAGGTTTTAGAAATTAGTAAAAGTGTAGATATTCCAATAATTGGTATCGGTGGTATTATGAATTGGAAAGATGCAATTGAATTTATGATTGTCGGAGCATCTGCTTTTCAAATTGGAACAGTAAATTTTATAAATCCTAGATCCGGATTGGAAATTATTGATGGACTAGAACATTACTGTAAAGAAACAAATGTAAATGACATTTCGAAAATAGTTGCAACTCGTATTATAGAATAATGAATATAGACTCTGCATTAGAAAAAATTTATTCGCTTAAACAATTTCATGTTAAGCTTGGTTTAGACAATATTACAAATTTGTTAAATCATATTGGAAATCCACAAGAAAAACTTAGAACCATTCATGTTGCCGGTTCCAATGGAAAGGGAAGTACATGTTCTTTTCTTGCAAGTATTCTTCAAGAATTAGGTTACAAAGTAGGACTTTACACATCGCCTCATTTTGTGAAGTTTAACGAAAGAATTAGAGTAAATGGCAAAATCATTACTGATGAAGAAATTATAGATTTTTTAGAGACAAATAAAAACTATATAGATGAATTTAGACCAACCTTTTTTGAAATAACAACTGCTATGGCTTTCAATTATTTCAAAAAAAAAGAAGTTGATTTTGGAATAATAGAAACAGGTTTGGGCGGTAGATTAGATGCTACAAATATAATTACTCCGGAAGCTTCTGTAATTACTTCAATAAGTTTTGAACATAGCCATATTTTAGGTAACACATTAGAAAAAATTGCATATGAAAAAGGTGGGATAATAAAAGATAATGTTCCTGTGTTTATTGGAAAATTACCGGATGAAGCTACAAATGAAATAGCTGAAATAGCTAATTTTAAACAAGCAAAAGTGTATAAAATTTCTGATATGGATTTTAAGCTTTTAGAAAACAGAAAAGAATTGTTTAAAAATATTGAACTTAAAGGTAGACATCAAATAGCAAATGCATCACTTGCTATAAATGTAATTTCTAATATTTTATCTGTATCTGATTATAAAGTATTGAAAAGAGGTCTCGATAATGTTGTAAGGAATACGGGAATACAGGGCAGATACGAATATTTTGGTAAGAACAAAAATGTAATATTTGATGCAGCTCACAATCTCGAAGGAATTCAAATTTTTATTGAAGAATTCAAGAAAGATATTGTTAAATTTGATAATTGTAATTTGATCTTTGGAGCAATGAGAGACAAGCAGATTGGTGAAATGCTCTCTATACTTTCTCCATCATTTTCTAAGATTTTTGTAACTTCTACAAATTATGATAGAGCCGCAACTGCGGAAGAAATATTTTTAATAGCTAAACAAAAAAATATTGATGTTTCCCAAATTAAAGATCCTGCTGCTATTGTAGAAAAACAAATTAAATCAGATAATAATACTTGTTTAGTAGTTCTTGGTAGTATTTATTTATTAGGAGAAATTAAAAAGAAGTTAATATTTAAGAATTAACTTGACTTTTATTTATAGATAAATTAGTTTTTGAATGTCCCTCGTGGTCCATTCGTTAGTTAATAATTATAAAATCAATAATAAATTCATTTTAAATAAACCCCTTTAAAAACCTTGTCAAAAGAAAAAAAACAAATCAAAAAAACGAGCAGGTCTTTTATGCCAATGGATATTTCGACTTTAAAGTCAAAGAAAATAGTAGATCTTTTAAAAATTGCGAAAGAGTATAATTTAACAGGTGTTAACGATCTTAGAAAACAAGATCTTATTTTTAAAATTCTTGAAGCTCAAACGAAAAAAGATGGTTTAACATTCTCTCAAGGTGTCTTAGAAGTTCTTTCAGATGGATATGGATTTTTAAGATCCTCAGATTATAACTATTTACCATCACCAGATGATATTTATGTATCACCTTCACAAATTAAAAGATTTAGTTTAAGAACCGGTGATCATGTAAGTGGTCAAGTTAGACCACCAAAAGAAGGTGAAAGATTTTTTGCTCTTTTAAGAGTAGAAGCAGTTAACGGTAAAGATCCCGAAGAAATTAGAGGTCGTACTTTATTTGATAACTTAACACCATGTCACCCAACAAAAAGAATTAAATTGGAATCTGCACCTGGTGAATATTCGATGAGAATAATGGATTTATTGGCACCAGTTGGAAAAGGTCAGAGAGGATTAATTGTTTCTCCACCCAAAACAGGTAAGACAGTATTACTACAAAAAATTGCAAATTCAATTGCAAGAAATAATCCGGAAGTTAAACTAATAGTTCTTCTTATTGACGAACGTCCTGAAGAAGTTACAGATATGCAGAGATCAGTAAAGGCAGAAGTAATTAGTTCAACATTCGATGAACCGCCAGAAAGACACGTTCAAGTTGCTAATATGGTTATTGAAAAAGCAAAAAGAATGGTAGAAGCTGGTGATGATGTTGTAATTTTATTAGACAGTATAACAAGATTAGCGCGTGCACATAATACTACTCAACCACATAGTGGAAGAATTCTTTCTGGTGGTGTTGATTCAAATGCACTACATAAACCAAAAAGATTCTTTGGTGCAGCAAGAAATATTGAAGATGGTGGTAGCTTAACAATTTTAGCTACGGCATTGATTGATACCGGCAGTAGAATGGATGAAGTTATCTTTGAAGAATTTAAAGGTACCGGTAATCATGAAATTGTATTAGACAGAGCTTTATCTGATAGAAGAATTTTCCCTGCATTTGATGTAAATAGATCTGGTACAAGGAAAGAAGAACTTTTAATGAATTCTGAAGAATTAAATAAAATTTGGATTCTTAGAAAGTTCCTTAGTAATTATGATTCTATTGAAGCAATGGATTTTCTACTAGATAAAATGAGAGGAACAAGAAATAATAAAGAGTTCTTACTTAGTATGAATAGCTAAAACCGAAACTTATTTTGGGCTTGGAGGTATAAAGTTTTTATAAACTTGAAAAGGGAAAGATTTGAATAAACTATTAATTATTTCTGTATTATTTATATCAAATATTTTACTATCCCAAAGTAAGCAAGTTCCTATTTATATTGAACATAACTCTATTATAAAAGATACAAATCAAGTAGAATCTATTTCTTATAGAGTTCCGTATAGTAATCTTCTTTTTGTAAAGGTGAATGATAATTTCAAAACATCGTTCACTCTTTCTATTGAAGTATATAAAGAAGATGAATTTATTTCCAGACAAATTGTTCAACCATCTTTTTCAATTCCAAACTATAAAGAAACACGTTCCAATAAACTCTACTATCAAGGAGTATTTGAATTTGATTTACCTCCTGATAAGTATAATATTATAACTTTATTTAGTATAGAATCAACAAATGTTAATTATAAACTTCCCAAGCAAGAAATAACAATAAAAGATCTTGATAGTCTTGATGTATTGCCGCCAATAGTTGTAGAAAATAATCTTAAAGATGATAAATTCACTCTTGCTAATTACGCATCAAAAATTCCTTTTTCTCCTAAAACGTATAATTTATTAATAGGCATTCCTGAATCTGATATAAATACTATTGATGTAAAAATACTGCAGTCAGATAAAACTATTTTTAAGCAGAAAATTAAATCAATAGGTTCTATAAATTTAGAAATAGTGAAAGATGGTGAAGAAGTTAAATTAATAACTAATAAAAGTGATAAATATAATTATTTTGTCATTAGTGATTTTAGTCATTTGCTTTTTGAAGGTAAATCTGAACTAGTTGTAAAATATGACTCTGTAGAAGTCAACTATCCTTTAACAACTCTTTGGTTCGGAAAACCGAGAATATTGAACAATCCTGAATACTCGATTAAACTTCTAAATTATATAGAAAATGAAAATACTGTTAGGAAGTTGCTTTCTTTTGACGAAGAAGAATATTACAAAGAGCTTTCAAAATATTGGAGTGATAATTATCCGGTAGATGGAACAAAATATAATTATGCAATGGAAGAATATTATTCTAGAGCGGATTTTGCTATTAAGCATTATTCTTCATTAAATTCTTATGATGGAGCCGAAAGAGATAGAGGCAAGATTTATATTCTTTATGGTGTGCCGACTTCCATTGAACGTAACTATACAGAAATGAATGAAGTAATGGAAGTTTGGAAATATAAAAAAGTTGGTAGGAAGTTTGTATTTAAAGATACTAAAGGAACCGGTGAATTTAATCTTGTAAAATAATATGAATACTTTTGTTTTTACATGTGGTGATATAAATGGTATTGGTCCGGAGATAGTTGTAAAGTCCCTCAATAAAATTTCTGTAAATAGAAATAAAAGAATTATTTTTGTTTGTCCCGAAAATGTTTTTCAGAATACTATTTCTTTTGTTAAACCAAAATTCTCATACATAATCTCTAAAACTTTAGAGTTTCCCAAAAGTAATAAAGAAGTTATTGTTCTAGATATTGGAAATTATAAACAGAATATTGGAAAAAGTACTATATCTTCCGGTAAAGCTAGTTACAAATCAATTATTAAAGCATGTGAATTAGCAAAAGAGAAAATTGCTGATTCTGTAATTACTGCTCCAATTTCTAAAGTTGCTTTCAACTTAGCTAAAGTAGACTTTCCAGGGCATACTGAGTTATTTGCAAATTATTTTAATGTTAGTAACTTCTCTATGATGTTTGTTTCAGATAAAATGAAAGCCGGATTATTAACTATTCACATTCCTATAAAAGATGTTTCAAAAAAAATAACACAAAGTTCTGTTCAAAATACAATTGAAGTGATTATTGAAAGTTTGAAGAATGATTTTGGTTTGGTTTCTCCAAATATCGCCTTACTTGGATTAAATCCTCATGCGGGAGAAGAAGGGAAAATTGGAAAAGAAGAAATAGAAATTCTTAATCCCATTGTGAAAAAATATAAACAATTTCTTTCGGGTACTTATGTTCCAGATGCATTCTTTGGAAATAAGCTATACAAGAATTTTGATTGTACAATAGGAATTTATCATGATCAATTATTAATTCCATTCAAGTTATTGAATTTTAATAAAGGAGTTAACTTTACAGCTGGTCTTCCAATTGTAAGAACTTCACCTGATCATGGAACTGCTTTTGATATAGCGGGCAAAAATCTAGCAAAAGAAGGAAGCCTGTTACAGGCTTTTAAATATGCTAATATAATTGTGAATAACAGAAAAGCCAACCTTGCATAACGTTAAGCCATATTCATATTTTGCACAAATATACTCTCACTTGATGAGTTCTGTGGATTATAAATTTTGGGCAAAATATATAAAAGAAATTCACCAGACAATTGGGAGTACAGAAGATATTGCATTAGAACTTGCTTCCGGTAATTGTAAATTAGCAAAATACCTAACAAATGAATTTGCTGAATTATACTTAACGGATTTATCCCATAATATGCTAAAGTATAATAAATCGGAATATAAAACGATTTGTTGTAATATGTTAAATCTTCCTTTTAAGACAAAATTTGATTTTATTTTTTCTGCATTTGATTCAATAAATTATTTATCAACGGAAAGTGAGTTAAATCAGTTTTTCAAAAAAATACCAGATTATTTAACAGATAATGGATTTTTTCTTTTTGATGTTTCCTTAATGAATAATAGCTTAAAATATGAAAAGGACTTAAATAGAGAAGGGAAGTTTGAGAATTTAGAATACAAACAAATAAGTAATATTAATGAAGAAAAACAAATTCATACAAATATTATTACAATACAACTTGAAGATGGAACGATTATAAAAGAAGAACATAAACAAAAAATTTATGATTTTTATTATTATTTTGAAGTAATGGAATCTGCCGGATTAATAGTTTCCGAATGCTTTAATGCATTTAGCTTTAATGATGGTAATCCGGATTCTGATAGAGTACAGTTTATAGTTAAAAGGAAGAGCTAATGCTTACATTTAGTAATGTTGAGTTCAAATATTCAAATCAAGAAGTTTTTAATAACTTAAATTTGCATTTAGATAAAGAAGATTTCGCATTTTTAATAGGAAAAAGTGGAGTCGGAAAATCTACTTTATTACAATTAATTTATATGGATATACTTCCACAATCCGGTTATGTACAGGTTGGGGAATTTAGTTCAGACACAATTAAACCTTCTAAACTTCCTAAACTTAGAAAAATGTTAGGTGTTGTATTTCAGGATTTCAAATTACTTGAAGATAGAAATGTTTTTAACAATCTAGCATTTGTTCTGCACGTAACTGAAACACCGCAAAAGCAAATAAAAGATAAAATTATGACTGCATTAAAGAGTGTTGGTTTGGAGCATAAATATAAAAATATGCCATCCCAATTATCTGGCGGTGAACAACAAAGGGTTGCTATTGCAAGAGCTATAATTAATAATCCTAAATTAATTCTTGCAGATGAACCAACCGGTAATCTAGATCCTAAAACTTCTGATGAAATAATGAATATTTTACAAGACATAAATAATAATGGTACGGCAATTTTATTTGCTACACATAATTATGAGCTTGTAAAGAAAACAGAAGCTAAAATATTTAAATTAGATAATGGTAAAGCAATAAAAGTAAAACTAAAAAGTAAAGCCGAAGATTAACATTCAATAGCTTTGCAAATAGCTTTAGTTATATTTTCAACAGACATTGTTGCATCAATCTGATGATTAACTGCATGATCATTATAAAAATCCAATACAGGTTTTGTTGTTTTATGAAATACATCTAAACGATTTTTAATTACTTCCACCTCATCATCTTTCCTTTTTACAAAACTATTTTCAGTACCACAAGTCGGACAAGTATTTGTTGATTTTAAAAAGTTTAGATTTACAATACTACTACAAGTACTACACATTCTTCTTTGGGCTAATCTATCAATAATTACTTTATCTTCAGCAACTAAAGTTATAAGTGTTAAAGGATCATCGAATAATTCCTCAACAATTGGTTGTAACATTTCAGCTTGGTTAAGCGTTCTAGGAAAGCCGTCTAAAATAAAACCTTTTTTACATTTATCGGAGATAAGTACATTTTTTACTAAACCAATCATAATATCATCTGGAAGCAAATCCCCTTTATCCATTATACCTTTAGCTATTATTCCTAGTTCGGTTTTTTTTGCAATCGCATTGCGTAAAATATCACCGGTCGAAATATGAGGGATATTAAATTTAGATGATATTATTTTAGCTTGTGTTCCTTTTCCAACTCCCGGTGCACCAAAAAAAACTAACATTTTAGCACTCACAATATACCTCCAATAAATATTGAATTTTCTATTTACTCAATTAACTCTCTTTTTTAGAAAAAAAGATTGTAACAAATTTTTGCTTTCATCCGAATAAATACCTGAATACACTTCCACAGTTCTATTATATTTATTATTCTCTAAAAGATTGTACAAAGATCCAACAGCACCAAACTTTGGTTCAAATGTGGAAAAATATATTTTTTTTAATCTAGAGTTTAGAATTGCTCCGGCACACATAATGCAAGGTTCTGCAGTAACAAACAGTTCACATCCTTCAAGTATTGGAGAACTAAGGTGGTTCGAGGCTGCTGTAATTGCCAAAATTTCGGCATGTGCTGTCGCATCATTTAATCTTTTTGTTTGATTATATCCACGCCCTATAATTATATTATTATGAACAACAACTGCACCAATAGGAACTTCGTCTTCTTCAAAAGCCAATTCGGCTTCTTGAAGTGCAGCGTACATAAATTTGTATTCAGATTCTGAAAATAACAATTATAATAACACTCTTATTAAACTTAGCCTAAGTACGCCCGGAAGGATTCGAACCCTCAACCCCCAGAGCCGAAATCTGGTGCTCTATCCAGTTGAGCTACGGACGCATTTATTTTATAAAATTAAATATATTATTTATCTTACGAAATTAAAAGTTTGATGTGATATAATGCTGGAAAAAAACTTAGTACGCCCGAAAGGATTCGAACCCTTAACCTTCTGATCCGTAGTCAGACGCTCTATCCAATTGAGCTACGGGCGCATAAAATTCTAAAAATGAATATCAAACATATCGTATATATTGCAAATATTCAATTATTATTATCGTTTATTAAAAAGAAACTTTCGAAAAGTTGGTTTGTGAAGAATATATATTTAATTTGCATTTATAATTTAGTTCAAAATATTACTTTTAGATCCTTAAATAAGTCTAGAATAGTAAAATTTAATATTTCAGAAGATTTTTTTTATTATTTTTAAATTTATATTTTATTGTATAATTTTGATTAAAAAGTATTATAATTGTAGTAGTAGTTCCAATAAAACCTATTTAGTTTAAGTAAATTTAACCTCAGATTTTACTACTTGCTGATTATGGAAGTTTTCAATTGTTTTTTACAGATTTAATTCTTTGGATATAATTTGTTTAGTATTTAAGAAAAAGGCTACCAAAATGAAAAAAATTTTATCATTTTTTGCAATTTGTTTTTTAGTATTTCTATACTCATGTCAGAGTTGTAATATATCGCATAAAAAAGGTGAAAAAATAGAAAAAGATAAAATGACTATTAAAGAAATGATTGTAGAAAAAATAGGTAAAAACTATAAACTTGTTAAAAACTCTACTCAAGATCATGCAATTTGTTTAGCTGAAGAAGAATTAAAAGAGAATAATGGAATTAATAAAGTATCTTTTTTAATAATTAACTTAAACAATAATATAATATTGTTTGAAGATGTAATTGCTAATGCCGAAGTATCGTGGGAAAATAATAATCTTGTTAGAATTAAAAGAATTCCGGGAATGATATCAAAGAACGAAATTGATGATCGTAGAAATATTCTATATAGATATGATATAAGAAAGAAAATGAAAATCTAATTTATTAATGTAATGGGAGACTCCTATGAAGTATAAAGTGTTAACCTTTCTTTTTGTTTTTACATTCTCATTTTTACTTTTCAAAAATAATAATTTTGATATAGTGATTAAAAACAAAAATGAGAAGAAAAGTAGCAAAAAAGAAAAGGTAGATAGCGAAGAAAACTGGTCTGAAAGAAAGAAAAAAATAAAGGGTGTTGTCGGCTTCGATTCTCCTGATAAATTTGCTGAGTTATATAGGGAAATAAGAACTCGCGAAGGTGATTTGGAGCCTAAATATGAACCAGGTTACAAAATAAAGGAATTAAAAAAAGCAAAAGCTAAGCTTTCCAGTTTACAAAAATATGTTTCTCCAATCGATAATCTAAACTTTATTGAAAGAGGTCCTGCAAATGTTGGAGGCAGAACAAGAGGGATTTATGTTGACCCTGATGACGAATCAAAAAAAACATGGTTTGCTGCATCTGTTGGTGGCGGGGTTTGGAAAACTACTGATGCCGGGATTTCATGGGAATTAAAAACTCCTGATTTACCTATTATGGCAATGTCATATTTCGGAGCATCTCCTGCAAATACTGATGTAATATATGTTGGTACAGGTGAAGGTATGGGAGGACTTGATGCCATTATGGGTAGTGGTATACTTAAGACTGTAGATCATGGTGAAACTTGGATACAGCTTAGTAGTACACTAACTGAAGACTTTTATTATGTTAATAGACTTGTTGTTGATCCTAATGACGAAAATATTGTTATTGCAGCAACATCAGTTGGCATACTTAAGAGTACAGATGGAGGTACTTCATGGACAAAAGTGTATAATAAAAGTGCCGTTCTTGATATGGTCGCAAATCCTGATAATTTCAATACTCTATATGGAACAAGTATTGGTGTAGGGGTATTAAAATCAATTGATAGAGGAGACTCATGGGCTATATATAATGAAGGACTTGCCGGAGCTGGTAGAATGGAAATCGATATTTCCCGAACTGATACAAGCATTCTTTATATATCGGCTGATATGACACCTCCAACAATTTTTATGTCCAAAAATGCCGGTGAAAAGTGGGAGGCATTAGCCGATTTGCCTGGAAGCAGATTTGAAAATAATGATTGGTTTAATGGGCAAGGTTGGTATGACAATACAATAGCTGTTCATCCATATGATGAATATAAAATATTTTTTGGCGGAATTGATTTATGGAAAGCAGACGTGACTACCGATTCTGTTAAAGGTATTATAGAAGCTTCTGAAAATGGGACTGAAACATTTTTGGATTTTTTAGATAGTAAAATGTCTTTCTTAAATGGTGGATTAGGAACCGGAGATGAATATTGGAATGAAAGTATAATTTCTAATCAAGATGATTATGTAGATGTTGAAGTTCGTTTTGGACCCGGAATGACTCAGATGGCATATATGTTTGAAAGAACAAAAAATTATATTGATTTTATCGAAGTTCCTTTCCAAGTATGGGATATAACAAATAATAAACAACTTGCAGTTTGCTATAACGATATAAGAAGAAATAATAAATTTGATTTAAGTGTAACTCGTGGAGATCAAATTTTTATTGTAAATGTTGATTATGATAGTGTAAACACTAATCCAAATTTAGCAGTAGAAAATGGATTAAAATATAAAAATATTTTTGTTATAACTCCAAAGAATCTACAAGGTGTAACTTGGAATCCAGATGAACATCCAGAATCTAATATTAGAATCATAATTGGTAATGTTCCTATCTTTTATAAAGAAACAGGCTTAGTAACAAGTGGTTATCCTTGGAATGACGGTTATGGAGAAGTTCCATCTATACATGTAGATCAACATGAGATAGTAATAATTCCTATTAATGAAGATACAGGAGAATTTAGAATTGTAAACGGCAATGACGGCGGGGTAGCTTATTCTCCTGATTCTGGTGTTTCATGGACTGAAATAGACCGAAATGGTGGATATAATACTTCTCAATTTTATGGTGCTGATAAGAAGCCAGGAGCAAGTGAGTATTTTGGTGGCATGCAAGATAATGGAACTTGGCAATCCGAAGCGGGAATAGAAGCAACTGCCGCTACAAATTACAATTATAGAATAGGTGGCGATGGATTTGAAGTTGCATGGAATTATAAAGATGCAAATCAGTTAATTGGTGGATCTCAATATAATCGTATCCTTAAAAGTAAAGATGGTGGGAAAACGTTTTACGGTGCTAATAATGGTTTTGATGATTGGGGAAGTTCTAAAGAATCCCCATTTGTTACCAAAATTGCTAAGAATAATAGTGATCCTAACCTTCTATTTGTGATTTCAAGATCAGGAGTATGGAAAAGTTTAGACTTTGGAGATACATGGAAGCTCTCTCCAATTAATAATTTAGATGATGGTGGCAGGTGGTTCTCAAATGCTCAAGTTGCCATATCGCAAGCATCTCCTCAGGTTGTATGGGCAGCTTCCAGAATGAATGGTAGAGTAGCACCATATATCTCTAAAGATGGTGGGTTAACATTTGCTGTTACAAAAAAATATAGTGAAGAATTTGGTATACTTTCTGGACTAGATACTCATCCAACTGATGAAGCTACAGCTTATTTAACTTTCTCATTTTTGAGTGCTCCGAAAATTCTTAGAACTACTGATTATGGCGAACATTGGGAAGATATTACAGGTTTTGGAACTGGAGATGAAAGTACCAATGGATTTCCTAATGTTGGAACATTTACTGTTTTGGTAATGCCTTTTGATACAAATATTATATGGGCAGGTACAGAAATTGGTATTGTTGAATCGATAGATAACGGAGCAACCTGGCATTTACTTGATAGTAATATGCCTTCTGTTTCAATTTGGGAAATGAAAATAGTTGATGATCAAGTTGTAATAGCTACACATGGTAGAGGTATATGGTCAGTAACATTAGATGAACTTGCAGGTTACAAACCTCCGGTTGTTACTTTAGCTCCTATAATAAATGGTAATGTAAGTATTACTGCAGAAGGAATTGTTATTAATGCTTCTTTAAGATCTGCCTACGATTCAACTCAAGTTATGGCAGACAACAAAGTACTAAAAACAATTTATAATACGGAGCCAACTAATAATTTAATAATTACAGCACAATTTACTGAGTCTGGTAATAAATCAATATATCTTAAAGCTTTTAAAGATGGGAAATCATATGTTTCATCGTCTCATAAAATCTTTTTATTTGAATTCTTAGCACCAAAAGCAGGATTCTATTCAGGTTTTGCCAGTGATGATGGAGCATTTGCTTTAGATGGCTTTAACATAGGCAAAACAAGTGGATTTACAAGTTCTGCACTTCAAACTGAACATAATTATTTAGAGAAAACAAATTATTATGCAGTATTAAAAACACCTATAATTGTTTCTGATACGGACGCTATACTTAGTTATAAAGATGTTGCTATTATAGAAACCGGTGATGAAGGTACTGTTTTTGGTCAACAAAAATTCTGGGATTATGTGATTGTTGAAGGTTTTAATAAAAATTCTTGGGTACCATTATTGGATGGTTATGATGCTACAAGTGATAGTAAATGGCTTGCAGCTTATAATAATAAAGAAAGTGGTAATGAGTCGATGTTTAAATCTCATACAATAAATTTGCTTGATAATTTTCAAGCTGGAGATACAATATTGATCAGATTTAGATTATATTCTGATGACTTAACAGTAGGTTGGGGATGGTTAGTAGATGATTTATTAATTCAAGGGCAATATGTTGGTGTTGAAGATAATTCGGTTATTCCGACAAACTATGCTTTAGAACAAAATTATCCAAATCCATTTAATCCGTCAACAACAATTTCATTTGCTCTGCCTAAAACCAGTAATGTTAAGATTAATGTTTATAATAGTCTTGGACAACTAGTCGAGACTTTATATAATAGTAAAACAGAAGCCGGTATTCATACTGTAAATTGGAATGCAGTAAGTGTTTCCAGTGGTATTTACTATTATACAATTAAAGCTGGTGACTTTTCACAAACAAAGAAAATGATTCTTCTCAAATAAGTGATAATGATTTCATTTTTAAAACAGCCAAATAACCAGTTTATTTGGCTGTTTTTTTGTCTTTTAGAATGTAATTTTTAGGTGATTAGTTGTGCCTTAAAAACTTTCTAACTTAAGCTCACAAAGCCCTATAAAGTAAAATTTAGTTAATAAAGTGCAAGAGAAAATAAAAAACTTGCAAAAAGTTACACCAAAAAAAAACTCAGAATTTTTCAAAGTAGAATTAAAATACTTTCTTTTTTAATAAAAAAAAGATAAATTAGTCTTAAATAAAAAAAAGACAAATTACTCTTAAATATCATTCGAGGATATTATGAAAAAGAGACTTTTTATTGTTCTGCTATTCTTATCTTCTTCAGTTTTTTATTCACAAAGCAAATGGGAGGTTAGTGGTCAAATAAGACCACGATTACAAGTAGTTGACAAAGATTTTAACAGCGATATTTCCTCAATTAACTTTACCGAATTACGCACAAGAGTTGGTGTTAAATTTTTACCAACCTCAAAACTCACAGGTTTTATTCAATTACAAGATTCCAGAGTTTACGGAACAGAACCTAATACTTTATCAAATACTTCTAATATCGATTTACATCAAGCTTACTTTAAACTAAATCAATTATTCGATCTGCCTATCAACATACAACTGGGACGTTTTGAACTGTCTTATGGTCCGCAAAGATTAATTGGAGCAGTTGGTTGGCACAATGTGGGTAGAAGTTTTGACGGGGGTGTTATTCAATTGAGTAGCAATAAAGCAAATTTTGATTTCTTTATGCTAAAGACTAATGAAAGTTTTAATGTAAATGATACAAATGATTTTTCCGTAGCAGGAATTTACAGCGATTTAAAAATTGTTAAAAACTATAAGATACAACCATTCATAATTGCAGAAATGGAATCTGGAACTGATTTTGGAAGATACACTTTAGGATTTTATATTAATGGTAATTTGAGGAAATTATCTCACGAAGTGGAAGCTGCCTATCAGTTTGGTTCACTAAATGAAAGTGTTGATATTGCAGCGTATATGTTTGCACTAAATCTAAAATATAATTTCGGAAAACCCTCACTTGGAGCCGGAATTGATTTGTTAAGTGGAAATGATTTAATGGATGCGGAAAACTATCAAGCTTTCAGTACACTTTATGCAACTAATCATAAATATTACGGATTTATGGATTATTTCCTTAACATTCCTAATAGTACTTATGGAGCAGGGTTGGTTGATATACATTTGAAGGGTGAAATTAAATTAATTGAAAAATTAAAAACTTCCGTTGCTTTTCATATTTTTAATTCAAGTAAAGAAGTAACATTACCTGACAATAAGAAATCAAATAGCTTTGGTTCGGAGTTTGATTTGACATTAGCATATAAGTATAGTTCTTTAGTAAAATTTCAAGGAGGATTTTCTTTCTTTTCGCCTGGTGAAATATTTAAACAGAGGAAAGGAGAAGATTCATCAACTTGGGTTTACCTAATGGCAGTTGTTAATTTCTAAAAAAGAGGTAACTATGTCAGAAAAGAAAAGTTTTATCAGTAATTTTCTTCCGCCTCCCAAATGGAGATTTTCAGTAATAATATTGCTAGGTGTTTTGGTTGGCTTAGGGATTCACGTTCTCAATATATCAAATGCAGTTTCGTATTTATCTGATGATCCCCAAACCTGTGTAAACTGTCATGTGATGTATCCTGAATATGCAACATGGGAAAGAGGAAGTCACGGAAGAGTTACAACTTGCAACGATTGTCATGTGCCTCAAGATAATGTTTTTAAAAAGTATATGTTCAAAGCAAGTGATGGGTTAAGGCATGCTACAATGTTTACGTTCAGAATGGAACCTCAGGTAATCAGAATTAAAGATATGGGCAGACAAGTGGTG
>PDWI01005324.1_pt1 | contig 16675 bp, 18 predicted proteins | sample 1430891 | NCBI WGS metagenome assembly PDWI01 (sample SAMN01162508, study PRJNA174530) | Oral metagenome, whole genome shotgun sequencing project. | biome: Marine environment; feature: Marine mammal; material: Swab sample of the gingival sulcus; isolation source: swab sample of gingival sulcus...
CCTATTTATAATAGTAATACCAATTCCCTTGATAATGTTTATCAAAATTTTCCTTACTATCTAATTCAACTGAAAAATTTTCTCTTTTATAATAGGAGAACTCATCATATTTTTTTAAAATCTCAAAATATAAATTTCCCCACTTAATACATTCATCTGAATTTTTATAATTGTTTAGTTGCTTATTTGTATATAAGAAAAATGTTACACCTTCAAATAAATGAGAAATTGTCCATAAATCGCTATTGTTTATTTTCTTTTTTAATTCTTCTATTTCTTCTTTTGACACATTACTATTAGCTTCTATTTTTGCCACAGTCTCAAAATTACTAAAGCACACAAAAACATTTTTTGTTTTATACTTTTCTTTTCCTGAATACCAAAACATTATTGGCAAGTTTTTATCTACCTGATTTTGAATAGTTTCTTTAAATTTATCTACTATTTCTTTCTGTTTCTTTTTATCGTAATTATTTTTATAAAAAAACTTTTCTTCTTCTTTTTTAAATTCAAAAATAATTTCTATTCTGGGGCACTTTCCACTATTAAAATCATAGTATATATTTTTTGTTTTCACATTATATTTCTTATCAATCCATTCTGCCAATGGTTTAAATTCAGGTTTTATTTTGCTTTTACCCAGCATTATTTGTTTTGTTTCCTTATATGCTTTATCAGAAGGCATTATCATAATTTAATTTTTTTTGTAATCTTAACTATTGGCTTAAGCATTTAATAACCTGTGTTCAATATAATATTTTCGCAAAGTGCACAATTTTTTTCGCTTTTCTTTTCGAATCCTTTCCATTACTTTGCAGTTATTTTTTTATTAACTTTTGGAATTAACACCTTACTTTTTTGCCATCAACTTATCATAATAAACACTTTTGTTTTTTGAACTATCAAAAGCGTCAAAAAGACTAAACCAATAGAGTCTTTCATTCATTGTCATTCCTAAAATATCAGCAATCACTTTATTTTTAAAATCTTTCCAACTTTTATATATATTTTCATTATCAATTAAATTATCTTCAAAATATTTATCTATGTTTTCTTTTAGTTCAACAATTGTTCTTTTATCAGTTTTCCAACTTAACATATCTTTAATTAAACTTTGAGTTATTTCTTCTTTTGAAAACATCTTTATCTTTTCAATCAATTCATCTAAGTTTTCCATCAATAAAAAGATTTAATTTCATTTTATTTTTAAAACGTTTAATCCATTCTACATTATCAATAAATTCACTTTTATAAATACCCAAACTTTTAATTGAGTTATCAGCATTTATCTCACCATACAAATAAACTCTAAATGCTTTTAAAGCAAATATATTTTCTCTAAACTTATCATCGTCAAAAGTAAGTGTTCCTACTTCCGTTGTATTCAATTCTTTCATTAAGTCTGATAAATATATCTTATCTGTAATTTTATTTCTTATTAAATCTTTATTATCTTTTGAAATAAATTCTTCTGTCAGCCATTCTTCTTTCTTAATTCTTATTATAAAATCATTAAAAAAGGAATCAGATACAATATTCGGTAATTTATTTAAAAATTTAGTATTATTTATAAACTTTTTCAAAACTTCTGAAGCCTCTATTATATATTTCTGCTCTATATCTTGTTCTTCTTTAAGTTTAAAATAAATCATTTCTTTCTTTTCTGTTTTTAAATCTATAATATTTATTTCAAAACCATAATCTACAGGATGATAAGAATTTGATATTATTATTTTATTTTTGTCTCCAATAAATTCAAATAAATCTTGAGTAACCACTTTATTGGGTTGCATACAATTTTTATAATTATAGTTATATTCTAATTTTAGAAATTCAAAATATTTCTTAACTTTTTCAATAAAATTTTTACGCTTTAAATCATATAATTCTTGAGGTTTCATATTAAATTCATTTACATCATAGCTTGTAATTTATTTTAATAACTCACAATTCTTAAGAAGATTATCTGCAAAATGCTACATCTGCTTCTCCTATTTCTTGAACCTTCCCGTTTAATGTCATAATACCTAAGCCATGCTCTCTGTCCCAAGAACAACCAAATAAAAAGCCAATATTATCCGCTTTATCTTTATTTTTCAAAACATATATTGTGTAAAGTGATAATAAATCTGCAAATTCCTCAATCTTATTTACATCGGGCATAAAGTCTGCCTTATCTTCTTGAGGATAGTCATATATTCTTTGTAATTCAGGATATTCTTCCAATAATGCCATTAAAATACTTTTTAACAATTCTTCTTGATTTATTTTAATGTAATCCAAAGTTTTTTTATCTTCTTCTGTTTTTTCCTTTACAGTTTCACTGTTTTCATTTAAAAGGACTACCGATATTCTTTCTCCTTCATTACCCTTTAAGAATTTATTAATATAATTTAATTCTATGTAAATTTCATTATCATCATCATCTTCTTCAAGTTCAGGTAGTTCCCTTGGTTTTTCTATATGTTTATTGAAAAATTCATAGCAAAAAGGAGCTCCGGAAAAAATATAATCAGGATTTTCTGCATAACATAAATTAAAATATTCCAGAGCTTTTTCTTCATTACCACACTCAAGACAACACTGACCTTTGTAATAATTTCTAATATAAGTAGGATTTTCTTTTGAACGCATATGCAAATCTCCCATTTCTATCCAACGCATCATATTCGTAAAATCTTTTTTTCGAATATATTCATTAATCATTCGTCCTATTAAAATATATGCATCATAAATCTTATACTTTCCACTATCTGCCTCTGCCCATTTTTGTTCAAAAAAAGCAATAAGATCATTTATAATATTTTCATTAGTTTTAAGTCTAAACTTATCTAAATATTTATGCATCTCGATGATTATTTTTTCTGCATCTTTCATATTTTTATTTTTTAACTTTTTACCTTTAATTTAACCACAAAGTTTTTCACAAAGAACACCAAAGTTTTTATCTCATCTGTGGTTTTCAGTCTTCGGTAATTAACATTTTATCTTTTTATTTCTACTTCATTTATAGAATATTCACATCCTATTTTGTTTAGTTCTTTCTCTGTTTCTTTAATTTTAATTATATTTCCTTTTTCTACCAAAATAGGTGTATTCAAGATATATTCTTTAATATCATTTAAGTTTATATTATTTTTTTTCTTTAAATACAACATTAATTTTGACTTATTTTCACCTGTATCATTAATATAAATTTCATATATTTTACTATCCAATGTTTGAAAATCTTTTCCCGAAAGCTGTAAAGCATTTTTCATATCAACTTTTGGTAATATAGTGTAATGATATTCATCATCATATAAGTCTATAAATAATATCTGAAAATCTATTTTCAAAAGATTATTATCAAATTCTCTAAAGAGTAAACTTATATAATCACCTTTTCTTAATAGGTTATAATCAATGTTTTCATGAAACTTTTTACTATTCCAATTAAAAGTTTCTTTGCCAAATGTTTTTAGCATTTTAGTTAAAGAAGTTTTTACTTCACCCGGATATTCTTCTCCACTCCAATCAATAGAATAAATTTTATTAATATTTTTACCAAACATCAAAAACAAAAAACTCTCTGATAAATATTCATCTAATTCGTTAAAATCTTCCAAATCAAAATATTTAAGAAGCATTTTTTTATATTTGATTTTAAACTCGGAAAGATTTTTATATTCCTCTATAAATTCTTCAAATTCTTTAGTTTTTTCTTTAAAAATCAGTTCCACTAATTTCTTTAAATCTCTATCCATAAGCAATTTATCTAATTATAAGATTTTAAAACTACCGGATTTTTATTATTTTTTTTATATGAGATAATTTTTGCAGGTGAATATCCACCCAATAATAAAGGATGCACTTTATATCTAAAAGATATGGTATATTTTTTATCTTTCATTTCTAAATAAATTTATGAGACCCCAAAGGTCTTAGAGACCTTTGGGGTCTTTCTTTCTCCCTGCCCTATTCTTCTTCTAAATATATTCTTTCATTAAAAACATTCTTTTTATAGTTTATGTAAAACTTAAAATTCTCTTTGTCTTCAAATAAGTCTATTACTTCTTCTCTTTTTAATTGGGTTGGTTTATTCGACACCAAAGCATTATATGATGAATATTTATATTTTTCAGCTTTATTAACAAACTTATGATAAACAGGGTTTAAGTTGATATAAATTATTACTTCTCGCAAATACTCTTCGCTGTCAATTATTGCTCTTTTAAACTTGCGCTGAAACAAACTGCCCTTGCGATTATATCTTCTGTTTATTGCTTTTGCATAGGCATTAAACATATTGGCAAAACTTTGTGAAATCTGATTTTCATCATCTATGTCATTAATCCGTACCAACAAATGAAAATGATTTTTTAACAGACAATAGGAGTATATGTCTGCAATAGGGATGATATATTTTGTTAAAAGGCTAAGAAAATAATCGTAATTGTTTTGCTCTATAAATATATCGCACATGTTGTTGCCTCTGTTGAATATATGATAATAGTTATCTTTTGTTAGTTTTTCGTATTTCATTTGTTTTAGTTTTTTTTATGAGACCCCAAAGGTCTTAGAGACCTTTGGGGTCTATGTGCTTGTATAGTGCAAAAAAAGTTTATGATCGAATAAACTGTTATCCATATTACCTTTTCGACATTAACTTATGTTTACAATTTACTTTTAAATTCCATAGTTAAATTATAATTTTCTTCTACCGGCACTAATTTTCTATTTAACTTTTCAATATCTTTTCCTTCTTTTGTCCAAAAAAACGGAAAAAAAGAAAATGTTTCATTACCACTTGCTTCTTTTACTTCTTTTTCCCAATTCTTCCACTTAAAATTCATATAAAAACTATTAATATCTCCTGTCAAAGTCCAATATATAAATTCTGAATATCTACAATTTAAGTTTTCCCAATTAAGAGTGTCAGGAGCTAAATAATATACACTTCCGATATCTTCACCTATTCCTCCTGCATTAATAGCAAAATAACCTCCTACAATATCATCTGCTATCAACAAATAAGATGGTTTATCTTCTTCATTATTGTATGTTTTGCCTTTATTCCATTGAATCAAGCCTCTATCTAATTTTTCACTGCCCGAGCCTAAAATTCTTATATAACCATAGTCAACTAATATGCCGCCTGTTTCATATATTATGGCACCCATAGGTGAACGAGTAGTTACCTGAGCTTTTAATAATTCTTCTTCTGCCCTTTTTTGATTTCGTGGTAATACTTCATAATGATTTTTGGCTTCTTTTAACCATTCTGAAACTATCTCCCAACCCGGCTCTTCTAAATTTATAAGTTCTTTTAATTCTTTCATTTTTAATGTGAAAATTAATTAATTTGAGGATTTTTACTACTTTTAAAACACATAAAGAAATTATGTTTGCTGATGAAAAGCCACTGCCACATTGCAATCAGGGCAATGCTCAATAAATAAAGTACCCTCCATATAATCTCCATAAAATTGCTCCCATACTAATGCTGATAAAAATTTCATTTTTTTACCACAATCAGGACATGTTTCGTACACAAAATCTTGTATCCAATCGGGTTGTCCGCCAATGGTACAAATATCTTCTACTCCTCGTGAATAATAAATCGGGACTTCATTTAAAGACAGTTTTAATCTATTGTTTTCTATGTTTTTCATTTCCTCGTCTGAAACCATATTATCTTCTTCAAAAGCATCAATAATTTCCATACTACTTTCACCATCAATATTGTATCTGATAATTGTTTTTTCGCACATAGAAGCACAACTTGGACAAATAGGCAATTTTATCGTGCCCTTGATTTCTAAAAAGCTAAGTCGCTCGTCTCTACCATCAATACTTAAAATATCAATCAGGTTACAAGAGCAAACCGGGCACTTGTCTTCACGTTTGTTGCCAACTATAATGGCATCGTCTTTTCTATCTTCTTTAGTAAGCGAATAGCACTTTGGATAAATCAAATGATTACGATTTCCTTTTTCATCAAAAGTCCATCCTCCACATTCAGCATAAACAGAGGGATCTACATATAATTTCTTTCTCCAAGGAAGAGGGTTTTTCTCAAGTTGCATAAAAACTTCTTTTACTCTTTCACTTCCATTTATAGCAAGACAACACATAATATTATTAGCATCATTACATTTGGGCTTTAATAATAATTCAATTAAACACTCTTTAACATCATCCGAAGCATCTCTGTAAAGTTCGTAAGGATAAAATATTTTTTTTTCAAATGCTGATTCTGCAATTTTACCGGTATTTATATTATGATATGCCAAAAGTGACATAAAATCGACATCTTTTTTATCTAATTTACCACTTGTTTTAATCTCCAAAACTATTTCATCAATCATTTTAGAGATTGCACTCTCATCCATTGATTGATATTGTTCTCTTTCTTTTTTTTGTCTGCAATAATAACATAAACCTTCAAAAGATTTTTCTCGCCCACACTCGGGGCAAGGTACTAAATTGTTCCAGTGTTCACTCATTTTGTTTTTTATTTAATTTATTTCTACTGAACAAAAAAACTTAATTTTTATGAGATGTGAAGATACAATATAAAAAACAAAAATCAATATATTTTAAAAATATTTTTAATTACTATCTAAAATAAGAATACTATATAGAATTTAAATTAGTATATATTTAAATTCTTGTACGTTTTTTTGAAATATTATAATATCAAATATTTAAATTATCTTTTTCTTCGGAAAATTGACTAGGTAAGATACCGTATTTTTCTTTAAAACAACGATTAAATGTAGAATACGAATTGAAACCACATAATTCAGAAATAGTAGATATATTCATTTCTTTATTGTTAATCAAATACTTTTTTGAATATTGCAGCCTGTAATTATTAATAAATTTATTAAAATTCTGATTAAATTCTTCATTTATTACTTTACTAAGATATGTTCTATTAGTTCCTAAATATAATGCCAAATCGGAAATAGTAATATTAGGTTTCAAATAAGGTCGTTGTTCTTCCATAAACTTCAATAATTCTTCTTTTAATGCATCATTATTTTCTTTTATAATCTCTAATTTATCATTTTTTCTTTTTTTAGAATTAATTTCTGACTACTACCAAAATAACCTACAACCCATAAAAAAGCACTTAGAGTGATATTGGGAAAAACAAGAAAAACAGGATTTTTAACAAAAAAACTTCGGGTTAAACCATGAAAAAATATCCCTGAAAATACTGTCAATAAAAACAATACATTAAATATATATATCCAGTGTAAATTTACTACATCTAAATCGGAAAAGTAGTCATCAATGATTTTTCGATACTGTTTCACTCTTATATTTATTTTAAAATAATATAAAATACCTAAAAATATAAATGATATTTTATAAAATTTATCAATAAAAAAAGCTAACTTTAATTTTGAATTATCAACAATATCTCCTACCAAATATTTCGACACAAAAATATAGTTTTCCTCCCGTGTCATCCAAAAACAATGAATTACAATTGCTAAAAGCATTGCTAATAAAGGATATAAATAATGTAAATAAACTTTCTTAGAAAAATTATCATAATTTGTTAGTGACTTAATATAAATATAAAGAGTTGGAAATTGTGCAAGAGCAAAAAATACTACCGGAACATATATTTTCTGATAAAAATAATAGTTTTTTAGAAAAAACGTAACACCTGCCATAAATGCCATAAATGCAGAAAACATAAAGAAAAATAAATGTCTATTGGAATTACTATTTTTGCCAAACGAACTAATTAAGAAATATATTCCCCAAAAAAAAGATACAAATAATGGGGTTAATATTATAATATGAAAGAAACTTAACATACGCTTTTATTTTTCAATTAAATATTGCATTTTTATCTAAAATAATAAAATTCGCAGTTAAGATATAATTTTTTATATTATTTATAAGGTTCATTATACTATCAAATCGTACATTTTATTTAACTTACTAATAACAAACATATTACAAAAGTTATTTTTTTACGATTTGCAACATAACATAATAAAAAATAAATTAATTTTGGACATGATTAATTAATACTTAAACCCAAAAAATTCAATATAAAATTTAAACCCTAATTTAAATGTTGAATTATTACTTTAGTGGAAAAATTAGACCTTACTTGTTTTAAACAGGTGAGGTCTTTTTGATTTTATCCAAAAATATTTATTAAACCCGAAATCATTATCATCCGAAAGTTTTTATAATAAATATTATTTGATGATTTTAGCTATCTGTTTTTTGCTTATCATTAAGTCTTTAGATATTGGCTTTTAACCCTTGGTTTTTGTAAATCTTACAGGTTTAAAGTTTTTAAGTCTTATAAATTTATTATACAAAAACAATATAATTACCGAAGATAAATTACTAAAAGCCAAAGGCTCTAAAATTATTATACTTTATGCTAAAAAAAAGGATTGATTTTTATAAACTTTCGGATACTAATGACCCTAAATATGTATTCGAATTTCGGGTTAAAAAACCAAGTTCTACTAATACTTAATTCAGAGTAAAAGAATTTATAACATAGTCAAACACCATTTTCATCTTTACCTGTTCTTCTTTCGGATAAATAAATAGCATCTCATAATAATCTCCATTAATTAGTTTAGTATACTGTAGATTAATTTTATCATCTTCTATACTTTCAATAATATAGAAATTATTTTTAAGCAATTTATCCACCACTTTTTTATCTTTCAAATCCAAACTAAAAGCTTCCTCTAAAGTAGGACTGTCGCCTGTTTCAATATTCATCTTAAAACTACGATATATCCACATTTGAATTGTTGATTCTTTATTAACAAACTTTTGTCCGTCTCCGCTATCCGATTCTCCTTGAGGAATAAGATAATCAGGATATTCTACTGAATAATTAAAACGCTCATTAACATAGGTTTTATAATGAGTTTTATCTGTTTTTAAAGTTTCTTTTTTAACCTCTTCATTCAAAGATGTTTCATTATTTTCACTTGATTCTTTTTGATTTGTTTTTGTACTACTTACACAAGATGCAAGTAAAAACACAACATTAATAATTACTAATATTCTTTTCATTTGTTTTTAACTTATAAATTTAACATTTCTCGGTTATTATAATTCCTTTTAAGATAAATCTTCTTTTTATTATTTAGTATTATGACCAACATTAACTAACATATTATTGACCAATAATTACTTTTCTTTAAAAAATCTACAAAACTCATTTTTACTTTTGATTCATATTTCTCTTTAATATAAAAACGAGCATTCTTCTTATCCCATCCCATTAAAACACTCTCATACTTCATTTGCAAATAATAATTATAAACTATTTTAATATAATTTATATATTTCTGTAATTCGTCTAATGATTTAAATTTAGAATATCCATCATTCCCGATTAACTCATTAATTATTACAGATTTTTCTTGTTTACTTAAATCGGAAATATTTTTGATAAGCCAATTATTTACAATAGATTGATTATTTGTTTTACTTGCAAATCCTTTTATTAAAGATAAATTTATTTTTTTTAAAGTTTCGTCATCTAATAAATTATTTGCAGAATAATAATAAACCATAGGTTTTTGACTTTTTAATATTAATCCCAAAGGTAAAAATTTAACTCTAACTTTAGTATCTGTACCATAACGAGGTATATCAATATCAATAGAAAATACAGCATTATCAGTTTCAGGTAAATTATTTAAATCGGGTATAAAAGTTTGCAATCCAAAATCAGCAGGAAGAACTCTATATAAAAGTCTGTTAGATACAATTTGATGCTTAAAATCACAAGACTCCTCATCCTGCCTTAATAAAGTGTAAAAACCATATTTATCTTTGTAAGCTGCAATAGTTGCATCACACATACAACCACAAGTTGGATACTCGCCTGACACTTTTAAATAACCATTTTTGCTATCATCAATAACATTTCTCATATCTTTAGCGTCATTTTCTTCGAATTTTTCATTACACACCCACACTTGGCTCCATAATTCTTTATTAAGTTTTTTATTTATCAATGGCATATTTATAATACCCAAACCATCTATTAATGTTTTTCCTTTACAATTAACCAATCGAGTATTTAAAGACAATTTACTATCTTTTTCACTTTCATATAATACATAATTCCCTTTTATTTCTTTAACCTTAAAATTAGTTTCACCTGAAAAACAACCAAAAATATGAAAATCACTTTCATAATTATCCCTTATATTCCTATAGATAAATTCTTTATATGCCGTTTTAAAATCATTTGTAAAATAAGGACAATTCTTAATAAATAATTGTTCAGATGTATGTTTATAATAATTAATACAATCAAATATTACTTTAGGATTTATATCTTGACTTTTAGTTAGATTTAAAAAACTAAATATTACAAATAAAATTACTATTAACTTTTTCATTATAAACCATATTAATTTAATATATTATATTCTTCCATGAAATTAGATTTTAAAATCTGTTTTATTTCATTATATGGAATAAATACATCGAACAATCCTGAAGAATAAGCTGCTATTTCATATTGATTATAAGTAAATTGAACACCTTTATCTGTGACATAAAAATTTTCATTAGGCTCTATCTCATCAAATTCAAAAAAATAAGACTTATTTCCTCCTTTATCTTTAATAATTTTAATCAATTTAGCTTGTATTATTTTAGTAAGTTCTTCTTTACTATCTTTCTTAAAAACATCTTTAAAAGTTATTTCTTTTATATTTTTTAAATCTATACTAACCAAAATTTTACTATATAATCCATGTGCACCTCCTTGATAAGAACTATTAGTTACATAAAAACTAATTAAATTATTATTAGTAAATACAACCTTATTATATATTGAAATAGAATGCTGATACATATAATACAATGTAGAATCTGCTTGTTCCTCAAAACTTTTAGCATATATTTCTCTATATTTAGTTACACAACTATCTATAAAAATATTAATTGCTTCTTGAGGTGAATTACATTTCTGATAATTTTCGCCCAAAAACTGTTTTTGAAATAATTGTTGCAACTTTTGTAATTTATCCTTATTATTAAATGATTTCGGGTGTACAAAATCAAAATCAATATTAATATTTATATAAGGAACTGTATCTTTGTTATCAGGCAATAATAAAGCCTTTTTTTTAATAAAAATGGTATCTAATATCATTTTATTTTGCTTATTACAAGCAAAGGCTAACAATATAGTAAATAATAATAATGTTATTTTTATCTTCATTTTTATAATTATTTAATAAATTCCGTTCTTTGTTCTTTTTGATAATTTTTGATGCTTTTTTGTTTTTCCAACCATTCAATTGTGTACTCGGCAGTAGGTTTAAAGAATGAAGTTCCCGGGTCTTTATGTTTAAAATTATAAGCCGCCACAATATAACTATTCATGCCTACTTTATATGTTGCTTTTTTATTTATTCGTTTACCATTAGGCAGAGTTATAACAACATTTTTTAAACTTTCATCCTTATTTAAAAAATATTTTACTTTTGCTCCTGACACAAATTCAGCATCACCTTCGTCTATCTCAAATGCTAATTTCAAAAAATCAATAATTTCTTGACCTGTTAGTTTCAATAAAATAAGTTCATTACCAAAAGGATCCATTCTATATATATCCATAACAGTAATATTACCTTTGGGTAAATGCTTGATGCGAACACCTCCGGGATTTTGAAACACCATATCTACATTTCCCATGGAGCGTAAAGCATCTGTCATAAGATATCCCAAAGGTTTTTTACCTTTAAATTCATAATTGGTAGCAGCTATTACTCTTTTCAAGGCTGGATTATCATTATATTCATTTACCATTTTACGAATATCAGCATTCTCTTTAGTTCGATTTTGTAAGTTAATTAATTGCATATTTTCATCTATAACTTTACCGTTTTTTACTTTTACTTTAATAAGAGTAGCATACTTTAACTTCCAATCCACCTGAGTAATCATGGTGCCGTTATGCAATTCTTTTTTCTCTATCAATGTATTTGTATGCCCTCCAATAATAAGGTCTAATCCTTTCCCTTTCATCACCTCTGCAAGTTTTACATCACCTTCGTACCCCAAATGAGTAAGAGCAATAAACACATTACTACTATCTTTTAGAAAAGAATATTTCAAACCTGTTTCAAATGGATTTTTAAACTTAATATCTTTAACATTTTTAGGATGAGTATCGGGAATTCCTCCGTCATTAAGTTGAACTAATCCTAAAAAGGCAACTTTTAAACCATTTTTCGTTGTAATTATTTTATAAGGCTCTACATTTACATCAGGATAGTCCGAATTACTGTAATTAGCACAAATGTAATCAAATTTAGATTTTTTTCGTAGTTTGGTAAATTGCTGTTGACCAAGGTCAAATTCATGATTTCCCACACAAGTTAAGTTAAACCCAACAGCATTCATAAGCTCTATCATAGGAAGACCTTTTTCTGGATATTGGTCGTTTACGGGATTTCCTGTTTGATTATCGCCACCTGCAACCAACAACATATCGGGATATACAGCACGAATACTATCAACCAAATAAGCAAACTTAGGAAAATTATCAATAGCTGCATGCATATCGTTTACAGTTAATATAACCAACTCTTTCACATCCTTATCGGTTCCTTTTTTACTTATATTACAAGCATTTAAAACCGAAATAACAACAAATAAGGATAGAATTTTCATTGAAATATTCATATACTTTTTCATTTTTTTTATTTTTATATTAATAAAGTGATTTTTATTTTTTGTTTATAAACTTAAATTTTTATTCTTCTAATTTTCAGTATTTTATAGCTATTAGTCTTTAGTCCTTAGCTTTTGGTTATTAGCTTTTGGCTTTAGTAAATTGCAGAAGGCAATATCACCTATCGCTCATCACTTATCACCTATCACTCATAAAATATACTAAAAAAGTTTAAATTAATTCAATAATTTTATTCTTCAATATACAATACCGAATCAGGTAACAAAGAACCGTCATACCCTACCCTATGCCCGTAAGCATCTTTCACTGCCGTAAGATTCTTAGGCTGCATTTTTCCTTGTTTAGCATAATACATTCTTATAGCATCTTTTACTTTAGCTCCTACAAAAATAGTTATTTCTTCATTATTAACTGTTATTTTCATAATTTTATTCTATATTCTATTGAAAATAAACACATTTATATTTATAAAAACAATCAATAATAATATTTTTTTTAATTACTATTTTATTGTTTCACGTACTGTAAAATAATCCATTCCTTTATCTATTTCTGACACTGAATTATCTACAGCATTAGTAATATAAAGTTGATTAAAATATTCAAATTCTTTTTCTCCTTTTTCTTTTTGCATAAAAACAACTCTATTTCTTAGCAAAAATGGTTTAAAGTAATCACTTAATCCGTCAGTCATCAATAATTTCTGATTACTACCATCGGTATTTGCAACACAAATAGGACCATGAGCTAAATCCCCCATAGTTAAAAAAGCTCCGAATAATAACTTCGATTTATCTTTAGAAAATTTAAAATCGGTAAATTCTATATCCATTCCGTCATTCACCTCTAAATTAATGTTATTAGTAAGATTTTTACCTTTATATATAAGGTTATTATTTACAACTTTATGAGGCATTTCTGATTTAAAGCCAAAGAAATATTCTTTATCCTTATAATCAAAAGTTCCTTTTTTTATTAAATCACCTACGGCTGTAGAAAAAATAACCGTTTTTTCAAATTCAAAGAAATCCCATACAAAATTAAATGGTAGAATAATATTTTCACTTCTATCCATTATTAATATAGATTTTTCTGAATTTGTTGAAGTTATGCAACTTTCTTTTTTCACATTGGTACTTCCTATTGCTTTTATTTTAACAGGAATATTCTGATAATCAGCTTTTTTAAACCACAGAACACTATCTCGTTCCACCGTATAATAAATAATATCGCTAGTATTATCAAACACACAGTTAAATACAGGTTCGGTTTCTTCTACAAGTTCTTTAATTTCTTTTACCTCGGGATAATAAAAATAAAGTTTACCTTGCTTAACAAAAGCAATCTCAGCACCTTTATAATCTTGATTTTCAGGATTTATTTTATTTTTTTCTTCAACTATTTCTTTGTTCTCAGAACTCTTTAAATTTTGTTTTTCAACATTTATTTTTTTATTGCTTTTCCCATTTACACATGATGCAAATACGATTATTGCAAAGCATATTAATAAATTAATTTTTCTCATAATTAATTACTTTTTTTTGTGATTTTTTTCTAAATTAAAATTAAATAAAAATGTATACATATATCTTTTTGCTTTATTTTGTATTTCTTCCTCGGAATATGAATAATATTTATCTTTAAAATCTCCTATTTTTTTTATCAATTTTTTATTTTTATAATACAGTCTAACCTCTTCATCACCCATTTTATAATATACAAAAATTAATTGTCCTTTTTCAAAAAGATATTCTACATAATATTTTACAGCAGCTACTTGATTTTTAGCAATAACCATATCTAAACAAGAAGTAACATCTTCATCATCTACCATATAAGGATTACTACCGTACCAATATTCAATTTTAGAATAATATACTCCTACATCACTCCAAGCTCTACGATTTACATTATCTTGTGTTACATTGCAATATAATTTACCTTCATATTTATGTTTAATACTAAAATCAATAGATTTTTTTACTTCATAATAAACATTTTTTATATGTTTAATATCCGAATTATTTTGAGCAGTTATAATTAATGGCATGTTTAAAACCATTATAATAATGATTGGAATTAATTTCATAATATAATTAATTTTCTTACAAATATAACAAAAATAAATTACCCCGCTTTTACTATATCAAAAACGGGGTAATTCTTGAGAAATCAACATTTAAAACAATAACAATTATTTTTTTATTTTATGTTTTGCATACCAACATTAGGCATTACTCCGATAAGTTTAACAGCCTTATCTAATGGATAATAGTTACAATACATTGATGTTTTAGAAGTTACATTAACAACTCTATTTAACCCAAGAGCTGCACGGAAATTATTTGCTGCCGAATTTTCAGAACCATCCGATTTTTCAGAATAACTAACATTAATAAATCCTTCGAGATAAGCCTTATCAATAGCTTTTCCTAACTTACCGCCTTGCTCTTTTGTAAGAGTTACATTATTATCTATGGTTGTAAGTATAGATTCATCAACATCTTCGAATTGCTCAGCTCTAATTCTCATAAATTTACCTCCTTGACTAGGCAAAGTAACATCAGCTTCTTTATTCAGGAAGAAAATATTATTATTTACATTAACAACTCTGGCTGCTTCTGCCTCTTTAGAATCAACTCGTGTGCGGTCGATACCTGAAAAACAACATGCTCCCAATATATTATTATCCATAGTTGTATTTATACGAGTCATAACTCTTAAACCATATCCCATATCTCCTAAATCTTTTGTTCTACTCCATGAAAATAAAACGGTATTGTATTTATATATAACAGCTGCTTTTATAGTTCTATTTTCTTTCGAGTGAGAATATTTGTTTGCAAACGGTTTCTTACCCCATATTTCACAAGCTGCCATTCTACAAGCTACAAATAAGTTATTAATAACTTCAATAGTACCCGTTTCAACTCCTAACAAAATACCATACATACTTGCATTTAAAAATAAACAATTTTTAATGGTAAGTTTACCCGAACCAACACCTTTTCCTCCAATCATAGGGCTAGTATTAGTAATTACTCCTTTAACACCATGATTACCCGCTTTAAAAGGAGGTTCCATAAACATACCTGATTCTACACCGTCTGGTTGACCTCTTTTAGCTTTATCTGCATTAATATTATATGCGGTTTGCCATCCCCTATCGAAAATAATTCCATCAATAGTAGCATCTCCTGTTTTTAAATCTATATATATAAGAGGTTTATTACTTGAAGTTCCGGTTTGGTTAGGACGAGGCTGAATCATAGTTTTATATTTAATAGGATTACGCTCTGTAAAAGTAGCATCATAACCTCCTATTATACTAACAGGCTTATTCAAGTCAATATAACCTGCATCTAATAATCCTAAATAATTACCTTCTGCAACATGTAGAACATCTCCGGGCTGCGCTTTTTGTATGGCTTTAGCTATATTTTTAACAGGTTTAGCTTTACTGCCATCTCCTCTATTTGAACCGCTTTTAATAGATACATGCCAAACCTTTCCGGCTGCAAAACTTTGAATTTGTAAAAATGGCACAAATAACAATAGTACCATTGCTGTAATAATTAATTTTACTCTTTTCATTTTATAAAGTATATATTTAATAGTTAATAATTTTTAATCACACTCTTAATAATAAATGAAGATCAGGATACCGACATAAGGAATTAGTTAGGATATTACAATAGCTGCCGACACCTGTCTTCATTAATGGTTAGGCTCAGAATATTTTTATAATTTTATTTTTCATATTTGTCTTGCAATTTTTTAATTAAATAAAAAACCGGTTTGAAGCATATCATATTTTTCACCCGATAAAGAATAATAATCAATAATCATTTGAATATCATCAGGTAAATTAATCGATTCAAGTTCAAAATTGATTAGCTCCACACCTATTTTCAGAAAATATAATTTCAATACCAACTTCAATTCTAAACTAAATTCATCAGGATT